>Ga0208128_1000396_pt1 | contig 17854 bp, 10 predicted proteins | sample ETNtaG_35_FD_185758 | JGI IMG/M metagenome (GOLD analysis project Ga0208128, IMG submission 185758) | Marine microbial and viral communities from oxygen minimum zone, Eastern Pacific Ocean - ETNP201306PF51B (SPAdes) (version 2) | ecosystem: Environmental > Aquatic > Marine > Oceanic ... | reverse complement strand
CCTGTTTCCTGAGCCGTGGCAATGACGGGTAAACGCCTGAAAAACCAGGGCCAAAGATTGGACCATTCTTGGCGGGTAAAATGCAGGGCTAAATTTCCAGGTTTCCATTCGTGCCTACAACAACGGCAACGTTTCTCTTCTCTTCGGACAGAGTCAAGCTTTTGACAACTGCAACCGAAACACTTTAATTGCTTTTTCAGATGTGTAATTTACCAACATTGGTGGCTAAACTGCGACTTTACCCTAGTAAATGGAGAATAGCCAAGCAGGTTTTGCCATGAATATACCGATTGAACAGATGGAACCAGCGACTTCTGTAGGGCAAATTTGGAAACCAGGATTTGTGATCTATAACAACCCAACGGTAGAAGGGATCGTTGCCGATGCTTTTGAGGGAGAGCAGTGGCGCTAAAGCCACCATTTCAGACGGATACAGTTCAGCTGGGCTATGCTGTTGATTTTGGCCGACCGTAGTCAGTTAATAATCGATACGGCAGAACAGTTCGATGGTCAAATCGAAGGTGGTTATGAGTCTGCTGTCAATCGAAAATGTGTTGCTATCTCTAATTAATTAAGGGGGGGATGGGATATTCTCATGACCAGTTGTTAACTCGCCCCAAAGGTTAAGTAAGAAATTCAAGATGAAGGAGAATTTTATTCTCATGGAACCACTTTTTAGCGCTCAGGAAATTGAGCCATCTAAACTTATACCTCGAAAATCTAAGCCAAAAGGCGAGGCGGATAAAATAAAAACGATCTGGTTTCTCAACGACGGGTTTCATTAGGAACAAATATCAAAAAGACTGCTTTTGGATTACCAGACGATACGTGGCCACCCAAAAATTTACTAGCACAATGGCATCCTTACTGTAAGCCAAGACAACTATCCAGGTTCAGAAAGTAGATGGAATAAAAGCAACAACGACAACTAATGGAATATTTTAGACAAAGCCATTGATCTTCGAGCCAAAGACATTGCCAGTGATGTTAAAAAACGTTTGCCATTTCATCTACGGACAAAGGCATCATCGACTGATTAAAATCCTGAGGGGAGTGTATCAAAAGCCTCAACGAATTCCTGGCAAAGCAGATCCTAATAAGCAAGTGCAATTTATGGGACCAACTGACGACGAAGTTGTTAAAGTGACGATGGCCCCTAATGTATCGTCTTTATATTGTTGATGATGTTCATCCACAACATAACTAAAAGAAATCAAAACCAATACCAGGCCAAAAGGTATCAACACTAACGCTGCTTTCGAGGTCGAAAACTAGATCTTATTGGTTGTCAAGACCCAACCATCAATGCTAATTTAACCATTGGCTGGTTCCAAAAATTAGAACCAAACAATTCTTGAGCTCAAAACATTGGTGTCATCTGCGACAATGGCCGATATTATCCTTCCCGCATGGTTTAGGGTTTTGTGTTTGACTCCAAGATCAAATTAATATTTTGGTACTTCGATTCAGCCAATCTTAATTGGATTGAGTGATCATAACGGTTTTGACATCAGCATTTAAGTTGTCACAGAGATTATGAAACCGGTGCTGAATTCAAAAATGCTGGCATGGAGAGACTTGATAATCTTCACCATTATTAGGATGAACTGACTTCGCTCTTCACTCAGCCTTTTGAGATTACTGGCAAAACTTTTTCGCAATCCCATTTTACTTGAGTATATTGTGGTTATTTCAGATCTAATTCAGGACGGTTCATCAGTTTAATTTTGTAATTTAGATTGCTATAGCGTCAACCTTTCCGTCTCAATCCAAGTTCCAACTGTGACACATCTTGATATGATAACTCTGGTTTTAATCAGTTTGACTTCACTTTCGGTAGTGCCAAAGAGGAAGTCGTAACTCCGCAAGTCCCGGCAGATGATATGGGTCTACCTTTCTAATTCACCACACGTTGATGAGGAGTTAAAATATAGCGATGCAAGGATCTGGAACTTTAGCTGCGGTCGCCGCGGGTATTATTGTCGTTTTTTCCTATCTTGGATAGTCTCTATTGAAGGTTGTCGCTGTCAAGACGACGTTACTATCAGAATTGCATTAGTATTCTTGGCCGCCGTAATGCTGGTATCAACAGTGCTGGTGCAGGGATGAAAAAAAAGATTTGGTTACTGGTCTTGATTACGTTGTTTTATAAGACGCAAATTCAGCCTAAGCTTCGTAATCAAGTAAAGGAAACGATCATACCATCAAATCGGGAAGAATCAGTTGCCGGGGCCAAGCTGCTCCAAACCAGGGTTTGCCAGCAAGATGGAGCCTTGATGGTCCGGATACCGGGCAAGCCACCTGAATTGGATGCCTTTTATATGGATACCACCGAGGTAACTGTCGGTCAGTTTCAGCAGTTTTTACAGGAGACTAACTACCCATTCAGCAGCTATCGGTGGGAATCCATCTATCTATATTCACCGACAGAAAATCATCCTATGATCCATGTCACCTGGCATGAAGCGGTAGCCTATGCTGAGTGGGCCGGAAAAAGGCTGCCAACCGAAGACGAATGGGAACATGCTGCTCGTGGGGGTTTAGTTGGGAAAAAATATTCATGGAACGAGAGTTCGGCTAGAAACCACGCTAATTTTCGGGGCATCGGTGGTAAAGATCAGTGGAAAAAAGTACCTGCCCCGGTCGGTAGCTTTGAACCTAACGGCTATGGTCTATACGACACGGCAGGCAATGTGTGGGAATGGTGTCAGGATTGGCGAGATCAGCATCAGGTGACTAAAGTGGTCCGAGGTGGATCCTGGTATAACCGGTTAAACTCACTTCAGGTTACTAGCCGTGATAGCGACTATCCGACAGATAGCACCATTGCCAACGTCGGATTTCGGTGTGTCTTAGGGCTGCGGTTAGAAGATTGGTTTCAGACACAACAGCAGAATTAACGCCTCACCTCCAAGGCTCTGTTTATTGAGACTGTTCTGTGTTCGCCTTCAAATCGACCCGGAATCCGGTTGCAATCTCCCCCTCCTCACTCTCTTGCACCATTATGGTTCCTGTCGACCCCTCCTCAACTTTACCCAGTTTGATTAAAACGGCTAAAGGATCGTCTATTCCGTAATGCCAAATTGAAACTCTGTCTGTTCCGTCCTGGCACTGATAGTGGAGCCGGTATCCGGTGTAGGATTGATCCTGGTCATTCAGCAATTCTTTTTCAATGCGATCAACTTTACCGTTGACTTGTCTCTTTTCACCCTGATATTGGTTGGCCTTTGGTCTGCGATCCCTTGTATACCTGAGGATGACTCGAACGATGATCAGGAGTATCAGCGGTGCAATTAGGAATATCAGCAGCGGAAACAGGTATTGGATCAGATTCATTTGATATGTTTGGTTTCCTTCGTTTGTTCCTGAAAGGTTATATCCCAAACCAGTAGTTGGCTTTAACTAAAAAAAAGTTCTCACCCGGATCGGAGAACGCTTGGATCAGCCGATCTATAGGACTTCGTCTCAGGTCGTCAGTTACCAGCCGACTGTTTTCGGCCTCCCGCGACTGCGACCAGACAATAAAGATAGTACTTCCAGGTTGATACTCCCAACGGAGAACTAGGTTGCTGCGCAGTGATCGATAATAAAAGTCACGGTTTTGTTTCAAAAGATCCGGTCCTGATGGATATGGGGTAAACCGATAGGTTAGCGGGGCAACCAGCGTCTTGAAACGCTCGTAATCGCCGATAGCGACGAAGGGCTGGATAAAGAACTCCAGACTTAAATCCGGCGACAAACTAGTATTGACACGGGTGGTAAAATCAATCGTCTTGCTGTCCAATTCGGCAAAAATATACAGCGGAACGCCATCAGCATGAACTTCGTCTACCCACTGGGAAAAGGAGAAGCGGTGGTTGTAGCCCGGCCCCAGGCGAAAGACAGTGTTGTCCGTTAGTTTTATTTCGATCTTCAGTTGTAACATACGTTCATAACTCGAGCCGTCGTCCCGTCGCCAGAACCGCGGGTTCAGGCCCAGAGTCACCGCTTTTCGGTTGTCCGTATCCAGCCACAGATCGATTGCCCAGGCTGGTGGTTGAAGCAGTTGAACGCCCCAATCCTCGTCCAGTCCTTGATAGTCTCGGGCGAAAACGAAACCCAGATGCCAGAAATTTTTGAATTCTACGTCCAGTATAAGATCAGACCCGGCGCTCACCTGCTGTCCGTTGTAGTTCCAGTCGATCCAACCGTTGATACCGGTCGATGACCTGAGAAACGGCCCCATCGGCCGGTTTTGTTCGAAATTGGTGTCAAACCCCAAATAGTGGTTGCCGGTTGGACGGACATCGTTAAAGCCCATGTCGTTAATGTCGTAACTGGGCGATGTCGTCTCGGTGGTCACCCGCCACTGGTAAGCGCCCTGTCTCTTGCTGAAGGCCATCCGACCCAGAAACCCGTTTTGTCCTTCCTGCTGCGCCTCTTTCCGGCCTTCTTTCTGGTTGGATGAGACCAGACCGTCAAATTGGTATTGGTTCTCACGCTGACCTTGGCTAGGGAACTTCACATTCCAGTCGACGCCCTGCACAAAGGCGGCCACTGAGTCCTGTCGGGTGACGGCCGTACTGATGAAGCCGAGATGGGAGTTTCCGGATAGGATTTCCCGTCTTAATCGCCCAACGAAGTAGTTGCTCAACGGTTCGATGAGGTATCGGCCGCCTCCATCCCCTTCAAGCTCTGCGTATTCAGGCCTGGTTACGGCATTTAGCAGACCGAAGCTGGTTCGATGCCGGGTCTTACCGGTAATTTTAGCCGCTGAGAGGATGGTTGTAGCCTCAGGTCGATGACGTTCGCTTTGTTCGGCCGGGATCTCAAAGTGTTGGGGGGGATTGCCGATGCGACGGGAATAGAACAGTTGCGGGTGATGGCCCGTCTGGAAAATATTTGATCCTTCGACAAAAAATGGACGCCGCTCCTCGAAGTAGCTCTCAAATGCGGACAGGTTCAATTCGGCCGGATCGGCTTCCACCTGACCAAAATCGGGATTGATAGTTGCTGACATAGTAATACCCGACGTTACACCGTAGAGAATATCCCCGCCGCCCCGGCCGGTCAGCATCGTGGATTGACTATCGCGTATTAGTCCACCCATAGCGTAGGGCATAATCGCCAGGTGCCTGGGTGGCTTGATATTGCGCAAGCCTTCTAAATGCCCGAAGCCTGAAACCCAACCTGCTTGTTGACGCCGAATCAGCATCCAAAAACAGCTCTCGTTTTTACGGCTGATGTCACGTACCACGTTCAACCCCCAAGTTTGTGCTGGTTTATTGGTGAAACGCAAGGCGTCGTAGGGAATGCGAAACTCGGCTTGCCATCCGTTGTCATACAAACGAGTTTTAACCTCCCAGATGGCGTCCCAAGTAGTGTCGCCACGATCACGATCGTCGGCGTAAACCCCATCGGCCTTCACCCCGGAAGCATAGACCGAAAACTGATTGCCGGTGTGATGGTCGTGATAGGGATCGAGGTAAATAGAGACACGGTCGGATTTCAATCGGCTGTCGCGACGACCCAAACGGATAGCAATCTTGTCAGGTTCCTGGTCGTAACAGACGATAGCAAAATAGAGGGCTTGATCATCGTAGACTACCTGAAAAGACGTTTTCTCTGTTGCGGCGGCGCCTTCATGGGGGCCGCGTTGCTGAAAGCTGGTAAAGGACGGTGCTTGCTGCCAGGTAGCGTCGTTAAGAACCCCGTCAATTACGGGCGATTCGGTATTAATACGCACCGCCGTAGCAGTTTTGGTCCCCGGCTCTGAACTCTGCTGGTGGGCGTTGAGAGGTGTTGTTATCGATAACCCGCCGCAGATAATAAACATAAGAAGTAGATGAAAGCAGATAGATAAAAGGGTAGATGGGTGTTTTTGGATACGGCCGAAGAGAGTATACAATCGTTTTTACCTGACAGACGGTGGTAAGTTTACGGACGAACAAAAATAGCATTTCATCTGCCGTAAATTCAACCTAGACTGTCTGAAGTATTTTTTTAGCTATTTTCTCAATCAAAGCCCACTAGCTGTTTATGGTATAGGTGGTTTATAGACGGTTTAATGAGGGACTGGGCCAAGCCCAAATTCTTAAAAACATAAGATTTAGTTGACACCGGACAGTTGGGGGGGTAAATTAAGTCTTAGCTAACTAAGATTTCGTAAAAAGTAAAGAACAAAATTGTAATAGCCTATGCCTCCCCGAAAATCAACCACATTAACAACAGCAGAGCTGAGACTAATGAAGATCTTATGGGATCTGGGACAAGGCACCGTTAACGATGTGGTGCAGGCCTTACCCGACGACGATCAACTGCTGGCCTATAAAACTGTTTTGACCATGCTACGTATCTTGGAACAAAAAGGATACCTCAGGCACACCAAGCAGTCACGTGCCTTTATTTACCATCCGATTGTGAGCCGTGAAGAGGCAAATGGTCAAGTGATCAAGGACATCTTACACCGATTCTTCGACAACTCTCCGGAAAAACTGGTACTCAGAATTCTGGAAGATGAAGAGATCGACTTCTCCGAGTTAATGCATATGAAAGAGATGATCCGTCAACAGAAGGAGGAGGCCTGCTCCAAGGAGAGAACAGAGTGACCTACCTGGAAGTTATTTCTCAAACCGTATTAACCAGCTTGATCAATAGTCTCTGGTGCGGAATCGTCCTAACGGCGATTGTTGGGGTAATGCTAAACCGTTGGCATCCAAACAGAGGTATCCAGCCTGCACGTCTGAATGCGACTACCCGTTTTACCATCTGGTGGACCACCCTACTGCTGGTTATGTTACTCCCCTTCTGTTTTATTCTGTTGCCAGTAGATGAAGATGCAGAAATCGGCCTGTCTAACTCCAAGGTTAAATTGCCAGTTGCCACAGAGGCAGAGGAAACACCACTATCGATTGTTCCGTTTAGCCCAACGTCTTGGCCTACTGCACGGGTAGTTGAAGAACCGACTTCGACCGATATATTGCCGGCCGAGGCGGTAAGAGCCAACGTAGCCGTTGGCAGTTCAGACCAAGCCAATCAGAAGCACAATACAGCTAACGCGACGATTTCGGTTTCTCCTATTCAAAGTTCCATAGATAAGCCATTTTTCCCCTTATACCTCTCTATACTGATTCGAAATCCACAGTGGACTCACGCACTAGTGTTGACCTGGTTAGCAATTGCCATCGCTCTGCTAATCCGCTTGTGGCAAAGTTATGATCAAAGCTTGCGATTATTGAAAGATGCTGTTTTGGTTACCCCGAAATACCAAGATCAACTGGATCAGATGACGGCTCAAGTTGGTATAAACACATCTGTTCGGCTATATCAATCGACCCAGATTTCTCAACCGATGGTCGTTGGTCTGAGACAAGTCGCCATTCTAATGCCGAAAGTTGTTATAGCTAAACTTAGCCGACCCGAACTCGATTTGATTCTTCAGCACGAAATGATCCATCTACAACGCTGTCATCACTGGATCCAGTTCATCCAACGTCTCGCCGAAGCCATCCTCTTTTTTCATCCGGCGATCTGGTGGATCAATAAACAACTGGACCTCAATCGTGAAGTATCTTGTGACGACGAAATCGTTGCCATATTGAAAACGGAAGAAAAACCCCCTGTTCTCTACGCTCAATGCCTAACCAAGTTAGTTGAACTCAATATGGACAATTACTACCGAGCTACAACACTTGGTATTATGCACTCTCGAAAGCAAGCTCCACGTCGAGTTGAACTGTTGCTAGATAAAGAACGCCAAACGGACACTCACTTTTCTGGTTGGGGATGGGTTGTTTTTTCTGGCCTGCTATTGGGTTTGATCGGAATGACTCAGACAGTAGCGATAACACTGGTTGAGGCAAAACCACTGGTTAAATCAACTAAGAGTGGGTTGGTTGAAAATATGCCCGAACTGCTAAAACCAAATGATAGTAGTCAAAGTGCTGAATTGGCATCTGTACCAATCAGTTTGCCCCATAACCCAAGCCAAAATCAAGCCACATCTGTCCTGGCCGAACCCGCACCAGTTGAGACGGCAGGGGTCGAGATTGCCCAAGTCAACATCACATCTGTTCTGAATCATATGCCGGTACAAGTCCGTTCATCCAAAACGGAAAAGCAGACGGAACGACAAAAGCTGTCCGAACAACTTGGCTCTGGCTTCATCGTTTGGGAATCCAATCGGAGCGGCGAATGGCGGATTTGGTATCAACGCCTCAATGGCCAGGGCTTAAAGCAACTCAGTCCAAATAAGAGGGAACGTGCCCATTTTTGTCCACATATTTCACCTGATGGCACTAAGCTGATTTATCTCAGTTATCCCAGAAACAAAAACCCGTACGACAAGCACAATCAGTCTTTTAAGGCCACTTTGCACCTCTTGGATTTGGAGACGTTGAGCAACCGTCAGCTAGTGGATAACGCTCGCTCCTATTTTGAGAACCGGGCGGTGGTCTGGCAAGACAACGAGAAATTCATCTTTATCAAAGGGGATGGACACACCTATTTCTACGACCTAGCACAGAATCGGCAACAAAAATTGAGTGCCAAACGTCACGGAGAATTTGGCTGGTTGATTGACGCTAAACGACAGCACGCGGTTTCCGGTCGGCCTGTTTTTTCTTCCTTTGACGAAGGTAGCGGCAATATTCGGGAACAGCAAAAGTTTGGGGGTTGCCAACCCTATTTTACGCATGACGGTAGGTGGGGGTTCTGGATGGGCGGCGGCGGCGGCCCAATTCGAGCCGTACATCTGAGCGACCGTCGAACCAAGGATATTCTGCGTAAAAACGACGCTCGTATGCCTGGGAAGCGGAGCTACCTCTATTTCCCGATGTATTCGCGTGACAATCGTGCCATTGCCTACGGTGCCTCGCCCAACCAGCACGACCACCACAAGGGTGACTATGATATCTTCGTTGCCCCAACCAATCCCGATACACTGGAAATCGAAGGCACACCTGTTCGCTATACCTTTCACGGTGGGGTAGACCGTTTCCCGGATGTTCACATCCAGGGTCTTGCACTCGGTTCGGCCGTAGGTGAAGCCCCCTTTACGGTTAACTATCAACTCAACCCTCCGCCGCCCAAGATCGATCCAATTAAAACAGCTGTGCGCTGGCAGTTAGCATTTCGGCAAACAGTGGGTAAAAACCAGCGATTGTGGAAAAAAGGGGAATGGTCACGCAATACCAACAATCCCAAGGCCGACAATTTTTCTGTCTTAGATCAATTGGAGAAATACCGACAAGCCGACGGCAAATTCACCTTCCAGATGCGCTGGCCGAAAAGCGGGGAGCAAAACACCTGGCGACAGAAGACCAACCCTGTCACCCGAACAGAGGGTGGGGTCGATGGCTACCAAGCCATTCAGATCAGCCATACCGATAACCGTTGGGGTGGACTGGAACACAACACTGAGTCTTCCTCTCTGCTGGACGGTTCAGTGGACCACCGCAACTGGTATTACGCCATCGGTACAACCACACCCTGGAAGGATGGACTCCCCGCTTGGTCAGATCCAACGGACCAGGTTGAGCTCTATGTTGGTGTTGAATTGCCGTTGGATGAGAAAAATTGGCAGTTGGTATTTCGGCAAACAGTGGGTGGGAGAGATGGATGGTGGAAAAAAGGCCAATGGTCGCGCAATACGGATAATCCAAGGGCGGACAACTTTTCCATTCTGGACCAATTGGAGAAATACCGACAAGCCGACGGCAAATTCACCTTCCAGATGCGCTGGCCCAATTCAGGTTCAAGGCACATCAATACTTGGCGGCAGCAGTCGAACCCCGTTACCCGAACGCAGGGCGGAGTTGAAGGCTACCGGGAAATCCAAATTGCCCATAGTGATCATTACTGGCGTGGCCTGGAACATAATAGCGGCAAGGAATCCCTACTGGACGGTTCAGTCGATCACGGTCACTGGTACTACGCCGTCGGATCTACCGAAGTCTGGCAAGGGGGAATACCCGCCTGGTCTGAGGCCGTCGACCTGGTTGAATTATATGTTTATCAAGAAAAACCAGAACCAAAAAAGAAAAATTCAAAAGCCAAAAAAAAACAACAGTGGCGGTGGGATTTTGGTGACGGCAGTCGTGAAACTGTTGATAATCGGGTAACACACGTATTTCGGCAAGCGGGCAAGTATCAGGTCACGGCCAACGCTGAAGGCCGCCAACGGCGCGGGGCAGTAACGGTCTTACCTGCCAATCCCCCACAACCATTAACGACCTGGCTAGTAGATCCCAACCAAATTGCCGTACGTTTTGACGAACCGATCAAGACCAAATCCTTGAATGCTAGGTTGGCATCAGGAGGCAAAGCTAGTCGGTCACAAATCAGTGCTGATCAGCACCAACTCAACCTCCATTTTAACAAACCGATCACAGGCAAAACCTGGCTGGATCTGAAAGGGGTCACCGACCAGGCCCAAATTCCCAACGCTATGCCTAAACAACGGTTGTCAGTGGCGCCTGCTTCGTGGCCGATCCACCGATCTGGACTGGTCTTTGTCTGGCAAAACGACAATGTCGCCAACTCAGTAGACGGCAAGATATGTCAACCTCAGGCCGATGGCATGGCACATCTGGATAACCAATACGCCATGCAATTAGCCAAAGGCCGCTTTACGGCCGACGAATGGGGCCAACCGATTAAGCAGGAGTTGACGCACTCTAACCAACTGACACTGGAGGTGGTGCTGAAGACCAACCATCTCAACCAGAAAGGTCCCGCACGGATTGTCTCTTTCTCTTCCAGTGCTCATTCAAGGAACTTTACTCTGGGCCAGGAAAGGGATCGGCTGATTTTCCGGCTTCGAACAACGAAAACGGACGAAAACGGAACTCGACCGGAGACCAACCTCTGCGCGATTGAAGCCAACCAAAGCGTTCACATAGCTGTAACTTATAGATCCGGCAACCTGATTTGCTATAAGGATGGAGTCGAGGTTCTCAATACCGACCAGATTTCAGGCGATTTTAGCAATTGGTCTGATCAGCACCTTCTGTTTGGTAACGAATGGGACGGCAATCGAGATTGGGCCGGAACACTGGAAGGAATTGCCATTTACAACCGTGTTTTGCGATCAACAGAGATTCTGAAACATGCCGATAACTATCAACACCTGTTATCGACCCGCCCACAACGACAACTGTGGAAGGTCAAGGCAACAGCCGTCCAACGCTCCAAAGTACCAACCCTGGCTGAAATATCACCTTATCACCAGGCCTTGATGGTGTATGAATACCAGGTAGACCAGGTGTTGACAGATCCTCCGTTAAACGATAAATCCCAGCAAAAAATTCGGGTCGTGCACTGGGCGATTCTAAACACCAACTCGCTGAAGCTGCCCTCGATTGGGCAAAAAAGAGAAATGGTGATCGAACCCTTCAGCCAGCATCCGCAACTGGAGAGCCTTTTCCTTTCCGATACTCTTCCTCTTGACTTTGAAGCTGAACTCTACTATGCAACCATCGGAGGGCTTGACTGAGTCGGGCTAAGCGGAACACGTAGACAATCAACAACGAACAACAGACAATTTTAGACTCTCATAAGCGGAAATTTGGCCCCAACAACAGTTTGGAACATCAGGAGAGTTTGGAATATCAGGAGTTAGAGATGAAATCACAACTAGAAGTAACTCAGCGTGCAATAACAGGAAACCATCTGGCAAAGTTGGCACTCGTCATCCTTATGGGGCTGGTCTCAATGGGTTGCGGACCGAAGTTGGGCAAGATCCGCCTGGAGCAGGTGGAGGAGGCTATTTCCCAATCCCAGGTGGCTATCGATCGAGCCTTTCTCAAAAATGCCAACACCCTATCACCTGAATTATGGTCCCAGGCCGAACAGCAGATGGCTGAGTCTGAAAAAGCCAGATCGGCCAACCAGGGGCTGACCGCTATCCAGTTGGCCTATCAGGCCATGGCTACTGCCCAAACCGCCGCTCAGCAGGCTATCGCTGCCTCTAAGGAGAATGAGCTCAACGCCGTCATCGATAAAAAATCAGTCAGAATTGAAAAATTGAGAGCCGAGATGCAGCAGGTACGGTCAGAACTGAAAAATGTCCGCTCTGAAGCCGATCGAACCAACCAGCAAAAAGAGAGACGGGCATCAGAGTTGAAAAGGAAACTCCAACAGCAGTCGGGCCAGGTGTCCCGTAGTCAGTCCGACGCCCATCAGGCCCGGCATAAACGTGATCAGTTACAGACCCGTTACGACCAGGTTTACGCCCAATCTCAGCAGACCCAACGCCAAATCGAGGATTATCGCCGTCGAATACGGGAATGCGAAAACCATCTAGCCAAGGCTGAAGCCAAGCTCCGGACCGCACGCCAGGCCTCCGAGGAGGCCAAAAGTCGAGCGATTGCTCAGGGGAAAAGCTACTCCCGGCAAATTGAAAACCTGAGCCAACAGCGGGCATTGCGGGATCACGATGCGGTGCTGGCCCGAAAAATGGAGGAGGCCAGAGCCTTTGCCCTGCGTCGCCAGACCTGGACGCCCAATCGGACGGGCCAAACCGCGCTCTCCCGTCCCCAGGCCAGCGAGGGCCGGCGGGAACTAAAGCGATGGGACCAGGCCTGGTGGGATAAAGATCTCAATACGCATCTGAGCTATTATAGCCGACAACTGCAGCTTGAACAGTCGGTTATTCGTGCCACTGGGGAGGAGCGCAAACACCTGGATTACGGTCAGACGGCACCGGCTATCCGGAGCCAGGCAGGAAAGGGGTGGAGCCGGAACGCGTCGGCCGACACACCCGAGATCCAGGCGGAAGGAGATAGCCTGGTGGTCACCTATCGCCTGAATAAAACATCTGGAGGGAGGCAGAAACAACCAGTATTATACGATATCTGGGAACGGGAGGTCTGGATACGAAAACAGGGGCAAGCATGGCGCATCTACCGCGAGTTTTGGCGAATTTACGAAGATGTACCCAAATACTAAAATTGAGGGAACCCAGCATGAAACACGAGAATAGCGAGAATAACGAGAATACAGAAAAGGTAAAGGGAAAAGATCGGTTGATTCGGATCTTCAGCAATCGCCGATATGTTGTGGCCGGTCTAATCGCCGTAATCTGCATTGGGGGGCCCATCACTATTGGGGTCTTGAGCAGTGAAGGTGAGAAAATCGAATCTTTTGCTCAGAGATGGAAATCGGCCGTCGAGTCCAAAGATGCTGGCAAGTACCGGAAGTTGTGGGATCCTTCACTGCGTGACAGCAAAGAAGCCAAACAGCAGTATGAGGAGGCGGTGAAGCGGACACGCTCCTACGATAAAATTGTGGCCCAAGTCAAAACCTTGGCGCAACGAAAAGATCCAAGAAACCCGGACCTTTACCAGATCGAGTCAATACCGGTCGAACTGTTCAAGGAGAAGCAATTGCTGATGCGCACCTATCGAGATCTAGTAGTGAAGCGAAAAAGGCCACGCAAAAGGTGGTATCTGGTTAGGGATCAGGAGCGGCGCGATCAACAGGAATTTCCTCAAAGGAGCCAGGAGATGATGGCTGGCACGGAAGCGGAGGGAACGATCACGACGACCGAGGAGTCAACCTTGACGGGTAGTGGCAAGACCTCCGGAACCGGAACTGAACAAACAGCCATAATCGGTGAAGCTCCCTTTGGAATCTCCGGTAGTAGCACACCGGTGGATACCCAACTAAAAATCAAGCAGGTACTCGGTGCATGGCAGGGCTCCTGGCAGAATGAAGATATTCAAACCTACATGGCACAATACGCGGAGGAAGCCAGAATCACACGAGTCACGGTAATAGACGGCAAAGAGGTACGGAGGAAAATTTTAAGCAAAGCACGGCTGCGTCAAGGAATGGAACGGTTGAACAAGCGTTATAGCAAGATTGAGGTTTTAATTTCCAATCTGCAAATTAACGGTGACACGGCGGTAGCCGATGTCGGTTTTTTGCAAACCTACAAGGCTTTTACACCGGCTTCAGGCAACCGTCCCGCCTATCGCGACTTCGGTACTAAATCCCTGGTCTTGGCTGTTGATGCCGAGAATGGTCGTTGGAAGATCTACAAAGAGTCGTGGAAAAACTACAAAGATGTACCTGAGTTTCCTAAGTTGTGATGGAATTAGATGTTACAGACAGGTTCAATATTAAATGGCTGCGGTTAACTCTACGTGGTTTTTAGCTCTCACCTTTTTATCTACTACTTTCTGCCTTTTTCCCTTGGCCTTTACTACCTATTGCCCCGCTCGGCCAAACACTATGGGCTAACGCTCTGTAGCTACCTGTTTTACGGTTGGGCCAACCCCAAATTTGTGCTGTTGATGCTGGCTTCGACAGTGATCGACTACATCTGTGGTCGCGTAATAACCACGAATCGACATCGTCAACTAGCTGTGACAGTTTCGGTCTGCACCAATATCTCCCTGCTTGGGTTCTTCAAGTATTTCAACTTTGCGATTGGCAACTACAATGCTGTGGCCAGTCTAATCGGCGTGCCTATCCTGCGAGATGCGCTCAATGTGACACTTCCCCTCGGCATCAGCTTTTATACCTTCCAGTCGATGAGCTACACCATCGACGTCTACCGTGGTCAGGCCAAACCTATTTCCAATTTCATCGATTTTGCCTGTTACGTCTCCATGTTCCCACAACTGGTGGCTGGGCCGATTGTCCGCTTTTCTCAGGTGGCAGAACAACTTCAACATCGAACCCATACGTTGGACAAGTTGACCCAAGGAATTGCCTTCTTTTCAGTTGGCTTGAGCAAAAAAATCCTGTTAGCCAATCCGTGTGGTAAGATCGCCGACACCGTCTTTGATGCTGGTGCAGTTGCTGTGCTTGACGCCTGGTACGGGACAGTTGCTTACGCCTTCCAGATCTACTTTGACTTCAGTGGTTATTCCGACATGGCCATCGGTTTGGGATTGATGCTCGGGTTCACTTTCCCCAAAAACTTCGATTCACCCTACCGATCGGCGTCAATTACCGAATTCTGGCGACGGTGGCACATCTCCCTCTCCAGTTGGTTGCGGGACTACCTCTACATTCCACTGGGTGGAAACCGTAAAGGACAAGCGCGAACCTACATCAACCTGGCTATTGTGATGTTGTTGGGCGGGTTATGGCATGGCGCGTCCTGGAATTTCGTCATTTGGGGCGGGATTCATGGTGGGATGCTAGCCCTGGAGCGGATGCGCGGCAGGTCGAGTTTTTACCAGCAATGGCCCAATGCAATCCGCGTGGGTCTAACTTTTTTACTGGTGTTGATCACCTGGGTCTTTTTTCGATCTGCCGACCTATCCCGGGCTGTTACGCTCTTAGGCTGTATGGTTGGACTGGGTTCTGTACCACCGAGCCATTACCTGATCGGTGGTTTAATTTATCAACCCTATTATCTATTGTCTATTAGCGTGGCGGCCTTGGCAACCTGTCTGAGACAATCGACATGGGGCTGGGTTCAAAACCTGTCGGTAGCAAAGATAGTTGCCTGCCTGATCCTGCTCTGGATCTCGCTGATATTTCTAGAGACGCAGTCGTATAATCCTTTTATCTACTTTATCTTTTAGCTTTATGAGGTCGAGGTCAGGAACAATTCAGGTGTATCGAACCGCACTGCTGATGCTGTTTATTGTTACCCTACTTCTTGTGCCCCTGGCACAGCAAATTCGGGATATGCGGCCGGGTGCGGAATCGGCACAGACCTCTGTCGCGCAACTGGTTCGACTGCTGACACTCCCCACATTAGACCGGATCGACCACTATGAAGATCAGCTTGAAGAACGGTCCATTCTTCGCCAGTGGATTCTGTCTCCTACCCAATACCTGCTAACCTGGCTTCTGGCCTTTGGCAACGAACAGGCCTATGTTGGAGATCAAGGGTGGCTGTTCTACCAATCGGATCTGAAAACACTCTATCATTCACCCCCAAACCCGGCTACTACCGAAACCGCTGTTGAGGTCATCCTGGATTTCAAGCATCAGCTATCAGCCAGAGGTATTGAACTGATCGTGTTTCCGACGCCGATAAAACCCTCGATTCTGCCGGATAAGTTTTTCCCAAGGATTGAACCACGAATACTCTATCCACGCAACTTTCAGACTATCGTAGATCGTTTGTCCAATGAGGGTGTGGTCATCTTCAATCCGTCCGATTTACTGTTTGCAGCTAGATCTGATTCACCAACCGTGCCTTATCTCAAAACGGACACCCATTGGACCCCCTCTGCCATGCAAATGGTTGCCGCTAAGCTAGCGGATTTGGTTTATCGTACAGGTCTTCTGACGCCTGAACTTGACCGTGTTTTTCAGCGGCACGCCTTGCAGGTTAGTCACCTGGGTGATATTAGTCAAATGTTGCAACTAACCGATGGCCAGTCTCTTTTCCCGGAAGAAACTGTCACTGTTCAGCAGATTCAAACTATCAACGGCAGACTTTGGCAACCTGATTCATCGGCTCAACTACTGTTCTTGGGAGACAGTTTTAGCAACATCTACTCTCTGGAAGGAATGGGTTGGGGAACTGCCGCTGGACTGGTCGAGCAACTTAGCTTTGAGTTACAGCACCCCATTGACAAAATTACCCGAAATGCAGATGGAGCCTACGCGACCCGACAAGCCCTGTTCCAGAATCTTCAGAAAGGGGATGATCGATTTGTAGGTAAAAAGTTAGTCATCTACCAGTTTGCCATGCGGGAACTATTTTTGGGTAATTGGCGGCAATTTGACCTGATCTCTCCAGACGGTAGAACAATCCCGGACAGTAATCTATCTGGTAATGAGAAAGCCATTGATAAACAGGTTATCGAAATAACAGCGGTTGTGAAAGAGCGAAGCCAACCACCTCAGCCGGGTAGTGTCCCCTACCCAGAATGCCTGGTTGCCATCCACCTGGAACAGGTAACCAGCCGGGAGCCGTCGCTGCCGACAGAAGTGTTGCCAACAGAACTGTTGGTCTTTACCTGGGGAATGAAAGATAATCGATGGACGACGGCGGCTAATCTGAAAGTGGGACAGTCTGTCTACCTGCGCCTTCAATCGTGGTCTGAGGTCGAAGCAGAATACGGTAGTTACAATCGCCGGGAACTGGACAGCGAAGAAGCCTGGCTACTCGACACCTATTGGGGGGAGATTGCACCGTGAAGAAGATCAATATCACCATTTCGCAGTTATTTACTATCAGTTGGTTGATTGGTATAACAATACATTCTACCTGGTCAGCGGATTCGTTTCACCAACAAGTCGAGGAGATTGTTCAACGATCGACCGACAATCAGCAAACAACAATTATAGGACGGGAGGGTTGGCTCTTTTTTCTGCCTGAACTGCAGCATTTGGTAGCGGGTCCGTTTTGGGGAGAAAATGCTAAAAAGGTCAGCAATATCTCTAATCCGGATTATGCGGACCCACTACCCGCCATCCTGGATTTCAAAGCACAACTTGACAGCGTTGACATTGACCTGCTTTTGGTTCCGGTGCCGGCTAAGGCCACTATTTACCCTGAGATGCTAGTGACCGGTACAGATATACCAACAAAACGAACTGAGTTGGTCGGCCTGTTCGGTCAGCATCGCCAATTCTACCGCTTGTTGCGGCAAAAGGGGGTACAGGTTCTCGATCTGACAGAGGTTTTTCTAGACCATCGATCGAGGCACCAGGTCTACTGCCGCCAAGATACACACTGGTCATCTCAGGCCTGCCTCCTGGCGGCAAAAGAGATTGGCCGAATCGTCGGCAATTCGGATTGGCGAAAACAGGTCATAGGCCAATCATACCGCTTGTCGACCGTCCAGGTTGGGATTGTTGGCGACCTGGGCGTGTCCCTGTCGCGCACCAGCGACAAAGAGGTGTTGACGGTTACAGTCGTTAACCAAGATAACGGTACAACGATTAAACCGTGGAG
>Ga0208128_1000392_pt1 | contig 17905 bp, 13 predicted proteins | sample ETNtaG_35_FD_185758 | JGI IMG/M metagenome (GOLD analysis project Ga0208128, IMG submission 185758) | Marine microbial and viral communities from oxygen minimum zone, Eastern Pacific Ocean - ETNP201306PF51B (SPAdes) (version 2) | ecosystem: Environmental > Aquatic > Marine > Oceanic ... | reverse complement strand
TTATCGACCAAGAAAAACCCTTGGCGGATCGATGCCTGCTGAGTTATTTTTGAATCAGAAAATCACGCTAGATGTTGCACTAGCTATGTAAATTCGGGTCATGTTACTAAAAACCCGATTTAAGTTTATTTTTACACTCTTATAAATCAAACGATTTGGTTCGTCAATGACTATCTTCCAAAAACAGTGAAAAACGATCCCCCCTCTCTAACATGTTAAATCATATTCACAAATGAGGTGGTCAGGGTTTCAAATGGACACACTTGACGACACAGACAGAAGTCTGTTATAGTGTGTTGAGAATCTTAAAACCCTTATGATACTAGGGAAAACTGTTCAAAAAAGAAGTGAAAAAGGGCAACATGAAAATCGGATACGGCACATATGCCATGCAAACAAAAAATATATTTGATGCCCTGCCTCGTTTGCGTGAAATCGGATATGAAGCCATCGAGATCAGCACCGGCGACGATTGGCATACTGCACCACACAAGTTTGACCGTTCTTCTCGCCAAAAACTGGTCAAAACCCTTCAAGATTTAGCTTTCGAATCCCCAGTCACCATGGCACTTTTACCCATCTGTACTCTGGGCAACCGACGTTCTGCCATTCTGGAAAAATTTGACGCCGCCTGTGTCCTTGCATCTGACCTCAACTACAGCGATGGCCCTAGTATTCTGGTAAGCACTTTAGGCGGCATTAAGGGCGGCTGGGACATCATCAAAAATATCATCTGCGCCCAGCTCATCGAACTAGGCGATCGCGCAGCCAAACACAATGTCATTTTGGCCGTCGAACCCCACGCTGGTCAGCCTCTGGATACGCCACAAAAGGTGGACTGGATCATGAAGCAGACCAACCATGATCACATAAAGATCAATTTTGATATCAGCCATTTTCACGTCGATGGTTTCGACCTGAAAACAAGTGTTGACCTTTGTGCTCCTTACACCGTGTCTACACATATTAAAGACGGTGCTAGAGTCGATGGAAAAGTGCGCTACCAGTTGCCGGGTGAAGGCACACTTGACCTGGTCAGATACTTTAGATTGGTATCTGAGGCAGGCATCACCATCCCAATTACGGTCGAAATTACCGGTCAAATCTGGAATTTACCCGACTACGATCCTTGGACCGTGGCCAAACAATGTTTCAAATCTCTTAATAAAGCCCGACGCCAAGCCGGTGTTTTGTAAAGCTGCGGCATCCAAGTTTTCTTAAAGATGTTTTAACATCGACATTGGCCCCCATGCTCTGCACTATTTGTACTCTGAGCACATCAACAGTATGCGCTTCTGACCTTCATTCCAACTTTAAATCGTATGTCTTCCAATATTCTCCTCATCCTTACCGATCAACAACGCTGGGACTCTCTCGGCTGTTCTCGCACCCCCGGCGTCCATACCCCAAATCTCGACCGTCTGGCCAGCGAGGGTACGTATTATACCCAGTGTTACGTTAACAACCCAATTTGCACGCCCAGCCGGGCCAGCCTTTGGACTGGCAAACATTTACCAAGTCACGGCGTCTACCATTTGCACGATATCTTACCACCAGACGAAATTCTCTTTCCCTATTTTCTGCGTGAGGCTGGTTACGACACCGCTCTTTTTGGCAAACTCCACGTCGCCGGCCACATGTGGGAAATGCAATATCGACATCGCTTCGATGGATTCAATACTTACGAATGGGCTCCAGATCCCAATGGGTATCAGGGATGTGATACCGCATACTTTCGCTGGCTGGCCATACATCATCCCGATATTCTAAAGCGTTGGAAACGAGACGGCAATAAAATCGGCCACGTTCGTGCCGAGGCTCACTTCACCACTTGGGCGGCAAACCGTACCATCGGTTACCTACACCGCATGCAGGGCGCACACCAGCCCTTTTTTTGCTGCATGAGTGTCTTTGATCCACACAGCCCCTATACCAACTATCCGGAAGAATATCGAGATCGTCTCGACATCGAAGCACTACCAGAAATCCATGCCCCGGACGAATCCTTTGATCATCGCCCCATCGCCCACCGACGCGAAGCCAACAAAAAGAATCTGCCTGATTTACTCGAAAGCCGAATTGGTTACCACGCCGCAGTCGCCCTCATTGATGAGCAAGTGGGGCGTGTATTAAAAGCGCTCGATGACACCAACTTCACCGACAATACCGTCGTTATCTTTGCCAGTGATCACGGCGACATGCTGGGGGATCACGGTCTAACAGTCAAAGGGGCATTCATGTATGATGCCTGCACCCGTATACCAATGATCATCCGCATACCCGGACAAGCAGGTGGTCAAAGCATAAACACACCTTGCCAATTGCACGATTTGGCTGCAACGGCGCTCGCCCTTGCAGAACATGAAAAAACTGAGCACATGCCCGACTCGCGCAATCTTCTCAGCCCACACGAATTACAAAAACGCGGACATGCAGTCTGTATGCACCGAAACTCTAGCATTGGGCACGGTGGCTATCACAGTCCCGAGCTCCACGTTACCATGTGGCGAGAAGAGCGCTACAAGCTCAGTGTTTACCACAGCCCAGAGCCCGGCCCTTCCGATTGTCCCGGCGAACTCTTTGACCTTGAAAACGATCCCGGCGAAATGAACAACCTGTGGTTTGACGCCAGCATGCAAAACACAAGGGATCAGCTGATTCATAAACTCAGTGCTTTCCTGGTACAACAAGACACACAGGGGCGCGCCAGAGGCGAGCAGGCTTTACCACCAGGATTTAGGAATTAAAATAAAATACAATCTAGGCAATTCCCCTGATTGCAAGCTCCAAGGCCTACTGGAGAACCAATCTCCTTTCAGGTAACATCATGACGGAAATCTATTTAAATACCCAAATACAGGCTTCAATCAGACGAAGGCAGAGTTGTTGAGTGGTGTGTCCAAGAAGGCAGCCGGGTTAACAAAGGCGACGTTCTCTTCGATCTTAAAACTGATAGATTCCTCTTTGAATACGAACGCCTGAAAACGGATAGGTTGGAGCAAAAATATTGGTCATAGTGATCCAGCCCCAAGCATCTTCGACAAGGTGCCCTTCTCCAGCACAGCCTTGAATCAATAGGATATTAACGACATTACGAAGGAGGGATTAGCTAAAGCCCTAAGCGTTTCGCCAAAAGAGAGGCTGAGTCCCACCACTAAATATCGTTATCTGATATCACGAGGGTAAGTATGGGTGAGTTCAATCGGTCAAGGCAATCCTTTATTTTATATCGTAAAAATAGAGGTAGAATTATAACAGATAGAACTCGAATAAAATATACGGCTGAACAGAAGGCTGAGATGTGGGATCGCTGGCCAAGAGGAGAATCTTTAAATTCAATTGGATCAGCATTTGATCGACCTTCATTCTCAGTCTTCGGCCAACTGGCGCCTAGCGGTGGAATTCGTCCTCCTATTCGCCAGCCATCAAGGTTAGCTCTGACCCTTTCCCAACAGGAAAAGATTTCCCGAGGAATTGTCAATAATCTATCCTTGCCTTCTATCGCGGCTCAACTAGGACGCTCCCCTTCCACTATTAGCCGTGAAATCAAAGGCAATGGAGGTTATGATAGCTATCGAGCTACATCTGCGCCCTAGCTTGGAGTCGGATTGTGACGGCCAAGCGGCAGTTAAATTGGTCGCCGCAACAGATCGTGGCCTGGCTTAAAAAGGAATCTCCAGCTGAAGAAGGCAATCAACTGCCACACCAGGCCATCTATCGAAGTTTATTTGCCCCAGCTAGTGGTGTGCTGAAAAAAGAACTTCTTCAGCACCTTAGAACTCAGCGGGTAATACGTCGATCTAAGCATTAAAGTCGGAAAAGAGATGGACTGGGACAGATTAGCAATGCGGTTTCAATTCTTCTGGACAAACAGGGCGCTTTCTCCCGGTTTGAGATCTTAAGATGGGATGGTTTTTACCTTTGTCTGGTGATAGCCGGTCAGGTTGGCGATAGCCGGTGAGGGATGGCCGTACTTTGCTCGAAGAAATACCAGTTGTATCCGTTGATAGGCTTTCGATCGTCGGTCTCTTTTAACAGCGGTGCTAAGCATTGGGGCCACCCTTTTGGACTCCGGCTTGGAAGGGCGTATCATGACCTCATCAGATCAGATTGATTTTCGGCTCAAACCTTTTCGTGTTAACTTACTAATATTATACAATATTAGTTGGGCGTAGATTCAGAATTGGTATGATCGGTATCTATTTCTGTAACGGTAATAGCTTGCGCTTGAAGTATAGCAATACACAGAAAAAGTACGATATATGAACCTATCCCATTATTAATTTAGACCTAAATTGGGCGATAAGTGCCGGACAGCTACTGATTTGAGCCTTTCAGCCTACTTGCTGACACTGATGTTTCCTTTTTTACCATCGGCTAGTTACATTGACCTCACTTTGGCGACCAGTTGAACCCATCAAGCCTTCTTTTCGAGTTGCTATATGTCACTGACAGCCAGGATTTTGCTTCTGATTGGACGCATTGATTCCATCATTTTCGGGTATTGTTCAGCCCCTTGAGCCAGTTTTAGCCGAGCGGCGGCCAGCCAGCCCGGCATTTCGCGAACCGCCGATCGAACTTCCGGCGAGCAAAGTCGACCTGCGGTACTTTCATGACCAACTTTCCAATCTAGCGCACCAGTTTTCCTACCGTATCAATCAACTAGCAGCGGAAGGTATTGGCATAGACCGGCACCAGGATAGCCGCTTCAGTCACATCCTCCTTGAAGGTTTCGAACCGGTTGTTGTCCCACACCATCACAGGTAGTACCAAGCAGCATTGGCCGTCAAGCACTTAAACGGTAGTTGTTCCTAGCCGAAAGTTTTCAGTGCCCGCGTGGTCAGTTGGTCCGTGCTTCGTTGATGGTGAGGTGTCGTAATTATGTCAGCTTCTAGCCACTGATGCTGATTGATTTTCCTGAGCTGATCATCAATCGCTTCCCCGCTACCAAGGTTGGTGATGATGACCGTATCGCGGCATAATCCTTCGAGGATGTACCGGCCGTTGTCTTCCCCGAGTGTGCTGAAGATCTCGCTGCTGGCACATAAATTCCGTCGATATCCAGCTTTTCCTGCCACTATCAACTTTCCTGAAAGTATTCCATTCGACGGCCTCCGTTATCTCATCGATTACATTGGTAGATTGCCGGCCACCACACCGGTAGCCGATAGGCAACTGTTCACAGGTCTCAAACAGTTTTTGATCCTAAAACCCGGCATCTATACGAACGATAATCGGAACAACTTCAGGGTAATCTGTCTGGCTTTTATTGCCCACATGCGCCAACATCTGATTGACGGTATTGCCATGATTCGATTGCTTCTGGCCACCACGGAATACGGTCTTAACGATCTATCGACCCCAGTTCAGCTGTAAAGGTTGACATCCCTTGAGGAGTTTAGAGGTAGGTTCAACGCCATGACCTTTTTTGGCCTCATGGTTGTCGAAGCCGTCGTCTCGATACCCAGAACAACAACCGAAGGCTCGCTTGGCTTCAACCGCTAGACAAACAACCCTTGCAACAACTCCCGGAACAGGTAGACTCGACAGAACGAAAAAGAACCTAAGAACTGCTTGATGGCATACGACGACGCCGATCGTTCGCGTCCGATCAAGGCCCCGTAACTCTGGTTCACCTCGAATTGACCCAACCAGGTCAGGTGACGACTGGTACCGTCCATGAAAAAACTCAGCACCTGTACCAACAGCTCAATGATCGGCTGTTCCTTGCTATTCTGGCGCATGGGTCCAAAAAGGGGCTCAATGATTGAACAGGACGCAATACTTCGCAGACACGTGGTAAACAGACTCAAGCCAGCTCTAGCAATCAATTGTTCATCGCTTGGTTGAAGAGCACTTGATTTTCGGTTCCTTTTTATGCCCAACCTTGTTATCCTTTGCCATCAAGCTCTCTACCTGCTTGGGTTGTGTTGTCTTGAATGGTAATTTTGCGGTTACCCATTACAATATAACACTTTAGGTCTATAGGCGAGGGATTTTTCATTATAAATCGCTCTAGTCAGGTTAGATGTTATACCTCTTTGGCCTGAAAGAGCAAAGGAAGATAGGGTGGCCGGTAAATTTGGTGGCTTAAATGATAAACCATGGCAGATTTGGTCTTTATTTTTTCCTCCGTAAGCAGACAACAGAGGAATAGGACAACCAGCAGCCAGTCGAAGAAAGATCTTGAGTACCATCTCCTATCTCTTGACTACAAGCGGCCGCCGGTGTGATCTTCCGGCAGGAAACAATAGGCGGCGCCTTCAATCTGCTACCGATGGTTTGAAGGTTGGAAAGAAGATGGTAGATTGGAGCCAATCAAACTAGGGATGCTCTCTACGGCACAGCTCAAGGGATGATCGATTGGCAAACATCGAGTCTAGATGGCTCTTTTTTCCTCGGGTAAAGGAGGTGGTAAACAGGTCAACTCCGGATCGAAAGGGAGAAGTATGACGATTGACTCTCTAGTCGATGGAGAAGGGAATCCTCTGGCCGTATTGGTAACCGTCGCCGATGAGAGTGAATTGGTATCTATTCGGATTTAGACGGTAGAAAAGCAGGAGGACCAAGACAGAAGCCGATAAATCGTATCCACCGATGGTGGATACGATTCAGGTAAATTAGGAGAGTCTGGACCAAGAAAGGAGATTGACCCGGAGAGAGCCAAACGAATCTGGAAAAAGAGAAAGCAAGATCGAGGAAGGAAAGTAGAAAAGAGAGTTCACCGAGATGTTGTCGAAGGGAGATTCTGGCGGGATCAAAGAAAATTCCGACCTTTGGTTGTAGGTTGGGAGCGAAAAGCTACTCTCTTTAAGGCTTTTATTGAGATGGGTTTTGTTATGATTCAGTTAGACAAAATATTAATAGGATGGGTTCATGAATTGATACATGTAAATTTAATTTCAGTTTTTTCGATCTAATTGTAAACAATATTTCTCTTTTATCAATTGGGACGATTTGGCAAGAAAATCCTCGACATTATTTCAAGCATAACATTGGGATATATATCCTCTCAGCTAGGTTACCGGGCCCCTTTTCTAATGGAAAATCAAATCTGTCCCGAAAACTAAAGTTTTCTAACTCCCATTTGAAACTATTTTAGAGCCTGTTTGAAAGTCATTTGATTCGTTTGAGTATCAGCTGGGGCATATCAATATAAATCATGTTCTACCAGTGCAGGCTTGGCTCATAGTTTAAACTCAATCGTCAATACCAGCCTAACCGGGCTAAGAATGGACTGCTGACCAAAGAGGTTTGGTTGCTCATGAAACGAACCATTGGACCAAATCCTAGAGATTCGTTTTTTGTCAGCAATACACCACTTGGTACCAGATTGGATCTACTGGTGTGGTTGAGCGAAATCAGATGGACTATAGAACAGTGCTTTGAAGGGGAAAAACAATAAATATTGGATTTCCTGCCCCTTGCGACCTCGTTTAGGCCTCGAAATCTGATAGGCCTTTGTATTAGCTGAATTAGCAAAAGTAAATAGACTAAAGCGCAGGCTTAGAGCCCAATTGCCGAGTTAGACGTTCCATTGCTGGCGAGCTTGATCCATAGAAACAGTTTTTCCTTTTTGCCAAGCGTAATGAGCGATTGGATTGTCGCCGATCCAGCGTTCATCAACTGGCTCGTTGGCTGGCTGATAGCGGGTATCTGTTGTCAAGCGAAACCGATTAGTCGTGTTATCTAACGAGGCGTGCATGGTGAACATCCCAAGGAGTAGCACATCGCCTTGACGGAAATTGGCCGTTTGCCACTGGCCACCATACTTGTCAATCAACTCGAAAGGATCATTGGAAAACCAACCTGTAACCTTATCTCTGTCCACATCCATCTGACCGTAAGTTTCTTTGATGATCTCAAAACGGTGGGAGCCTACCAAAATCGCCAACGGCCCTAACTCTAGTGGGGCGTCACCGATGGGAGTCCAGCACGTCAGTACATTGGTTGTACCACGTCCCATATAAACAATATCGTAGTGTGCCCCGGTAAATCCTTTGGGGGCAACAGCACGTAACCATTTGTAATCGTAAGTCATCGACTGAGTACCAAAAAAATGGTCACAGAAATCCATAATCTGTTTAGATTCGACTAGATTTAAAAATGCAGGGACCTGTGTCATTTCTTTCTGCCCACCAAAGAAGCCACCACGCCGGCCAGTTTTGGCCACGCCGTCCAGTAGCGGAAAGTTAGAATCAATTTGGTCATGATTCGACAGTTCGGTTATCAGGTGTTGTCGAGCCGATTGCACCAAATCAACGGGTTGCAGGTCACGGATTAGCAAATAGCCGTCTTGTTCGAACCGATAGCGGAGGTTAGTAGCAGAATCCAAAATGTCGTTTGACTCACGAAGCCAGCCCAGATACTTCCCACCGAACGTCATCGGTTTTTGGTTCATAGTGACAATCATCAGTTGGTTAACTCCCAAATGGTGGCTATCATACACTAAATGCCAATCGGATTCAATGAGCAGGATTGGGGCTAGGGAATAGCAAATGAAAAAGGGGAGTGATCATCACCACATTTTAGATATTTTAGTCGGAGACTCTCAGTTCTAAATTAACCCTCGAATAAACTACCCCGTCACAAGCGGACAGGATATTAAAACAAGGATAGTTGACGATCTTTATGTCACTTCTAGTATTGCTTGTCTGGCTTTTTAAACCCGGTCGCCAATAGTATTCTTGTTTCCATGTTTTCCGACTATCCTTACACAGCAGCCATTTGGCCAAAATTTGCCATCCAAACTGGTTCGATTAAGTGTCGGGTATCTCAATACAAAGTTATTGTCAACCGCCAGATCAGTGTTATTCTATAGTGACTTACAAACTATAGAGTCAATATTATACTCCTTAAATCTGTTGCAACCCCCCACCTATCTGGATCAACTTAGACTATTCCATAGCATTCTGATATCGGATTTTTTGTAGTTTACTAGAATGGGTGTTTGTTGATCTAGAGTAAAGGTAGTTCAAAAAACATTGTCTGATCTGTTTGATTGGTCTCACGCGAAATTCCACTGCGCATTCGCTGTTGAAATTCTTATTATTTCCTCACGAGTAAGCCATCGGAATTGAGAACCGATCATTTTATTTGAAGGGTGTGCTGTGCTATAATTTAAATGTAATTATTAAGTAATAATAAGATGTTTATTATGTTGAAAACAGGCCTTGTGGTGGCAATAATTACCACCACAAGGTCAAACTAGGTTCACGGTACCATCTAAACCCAAAGTCTGAAATATCATCTGTTCCTTTCTTTGAGGTTTTCTTAAGTATTTAAAATTTTCAGTGAAGCTATCCAGCTTTCTGAGACACTAGGATTGTAATGGGAGGGAAACAGTATGAAGTTTCACGTTGGGGTAATTGGTGCAACAGGATTCATTGGGGCGGCCTACCGTGATGAGATCCGTCAAACTAGCCTAGATGCAAAAATCGTTGCCTTGTGCGCTCGAAACCGAGACCGGCTAGAGGCGGCCGCTAGGGCGGATGCCTGTGAGTTCATCACCGATGATTGGTGCCAGGTCGTTGATCATCCACAAGTTAACCTCGTTATTATTACAACCCCCGACGCGCTTCACCATGAGGCCGTCATGGCCAGCGCACGGAACGGCAAGCATCTGTTCTGCGACAAACCGGTAGGAGTGAATGCCAACCAAGCCTACGAGATGCGACAAGCTTACCAAGAAGCAAAACTAGCGCACTTCGTGCCGTTCTGGGCACGATATGAAGCATCATTCCTAAGAGCCAAAGAGATTGTCGAGGCTGGCACGTTAGGTGAGATTAAATCCATCATTTATCGCTGGCAAAACCCTCGTCCCACAGCCATGCCCTTTACTTGGCGGGACGATGCAACATTGTCAGCCGGAGGTAGCATTGCCGACGTCGGTTCGCATGCCTACGATGCCGTGCGCTGGATTACCGGTACAGAGGCCAAGCGGGTGCTAACTCATGCCGACATCATCACCCCCGCCAAGCCGAATCTGGGTACCATCTACCTTAATGATGCTATTGAATGGGGAAGTTCACATGACATAGCAGAGAGCAACAAACTTCGTAAAGGCACAACTTTCGACTACGCCACAATTGCATGGGAATTCCAGAACGGTGCCGTGGGTGCGGCCATACTTTCTCATGCACCGATCCTACGCAAGGGTCTTGCGCCTGAGTTGGAACTCCACGGAACTCTAGCATCCTTAGCACTCGACCGTATTGCTAGCACAATAGCGATCATACATCCCGGTCAAGATATACCTGAGATAGAGCAGGTGGAAAATATTGATCCAACAAACCGCTTTGCAAACTATGTTTTCCCTGCGCTACGACAGCATATGTTGGGCGAGATACCTGAGCACCCGTGCATGGAAGATGGATGGAGGGTGCAGATTTTCACGGATGCTGCAACATTGTCGGCAAAACGCGGAACATGGGTCGAGTTGGCAGAGGTAGACGCGGAGTCAAGCTGATCCTTAATCGACATCGACGGGGCCCCCAGAACGTCCTGAATCGATAGCGGCTTGAACGGTTGCACAGATGTCACGGCCCGCTTGTGCGTTAAGAATCGTATCACCATCCGTATCGATTGCCTGAGCAAAATTTTGTGCCAGCTGATAGTTATTGTCGTCGGCAATACGCCGGTGAGGATATTCCGTCACTGGTTGGCCTCGATAATAGATGCTAACCTCAGGGCGAGCTTCACTAATGACCAACGCACCATCGGTGCCAAGTATATGGATCTTAATTTCTCCGATATCCGGGTGGCTGGCGGCACCGATGCGGCCAATACATAATGTTCCAAGTATACCACCATCCATCTCCAGCGTGACGGTTGCAAGATCGTCAATATTGTTGTCAACGTTTGCTTGATGGAAGTGGGCCGTAGTACGAGCAAACACTCGCCGTACCCTAGCGCCGGTTAGCATCCGTATGTAAGCGAGAGGATAGATTCCTTCGATCTTCAACTCCCCCATGGGATCATGGCCAACCCCACCGTCAGACCCATCCGAATGTGCCTCAATTTGACGTTCTAGCCAGTTGATAGGAGGGGTTTTGGGTTGACGTGAGCCCTTTGGAGGACCAGCGTCTTTGGCGAAGTAGAAATCAACATGGATAGCATAGGGGGTACCGATTTTCCTGCTTCCCACGGCTTTCCGAGCTTGGGTCAAGGCTGGCAGATAATTGCGATTCCAGAGCAAGAACTTTACACCATTCCGTTCGACAGCCTCAACCACTCTGTCACATTCAGAGACTCGATTCGACATCGGTTTATCTTGCACAATGTGTAAACCTGCGTTAGCGGCTCGGACACTCAAATCACAATGGCGTTCTGCTTCCGGACTGACGACGGCTACTTGGACATCGAAATCCGCCATAGCACGCTCAACATCACGTATATAAGGTATACTAAATTCCTGTGCAAACAGCTCATTCCGTTCATGCACCCAGTCCGGTTGATCTGGATCATCTGCAACGACTACAGGCTCAAAACGGGGGTGTGCTGCCATTGCGAGTGGGACATAGGCGTGCTTAACGACACTTAGTGCAATAAACCGAAATTTAGACGAGTTCATAGCTACCTCCGATCATTCGTAGAGCCTGTCTGGACTGGAGAGAGGACACGGCAGCCTCCGCCACTTGGAGGGCTACTTGGCCGTCGGTTCCGTTAGCCACGGGTTCTCTCTGTTCTTCAATAGCGGCTATAAATTCCCGAAGCTGAGCGGTCAGATGCAGCGATCCCTGGCCGGTATCAATTGCGTTTGGATCTCCGCCTCGGAATAGCAGGTTACGGTTATGATGATCATCTGCATAAGCTGCACCTGTAGATCCAATTAGAGATAGTGAGAAGTATCCATCACCGCTTGGAAGAGTTCTTGCATCATCTATCAAGGCCATTCCACCGTCAGCAAAACCGAGATGAACCTGGACGTAACTAGGACGACTAATTGCGTAGACTTCTGTCGGCATCCCATCAAACAGCCATATCGCAAGGTCAATTCCATCGACAGTCTGGTTCATTACGATGTCATCAGTGTTACTCTGATCTGTAGACTCTGCCCAACGGTGTATACGGAGCAGACCAGGTTCTCCTAGCTTTCCATCTGTCAAAGCCGATTTTACCTCCTGCTGGGAGGGCATAAAGCGTAACGAATGGCCCACCATTAGCTTCACGTTAGCAGACCGACAAGCGCTAATAATATCCTCAGCAGCCTTGGCCGACGGCGCGAACGGCGAGGCTACCAAGACATGCTTACCTGCCTCCGCAGATCGTATAGCCAAACTGGCTCGGGAGCTACTAGATTCAAGGATCAACACCGCATCGAACGTATCTAGATGCTGATCAAGCAATCCGTCGAGTGAGTTGGCCGTGATTGATGCGTCCAATGAGACGGCCATATGTTTGGCCGTGTTAGGTACAGGATTGACCACGGCAACAAACTCCAAGTTTGGCAAACGCGGTACCACAGTGGTAAAGAAGGCGGCGTGTTCGCCACCACCAATCAAAGCTAATCTCGTCATTATAGGATTCGCACCTCCGTACTTACTACGTGCATTCTACTACGGCTTAGTCACATTAAGAAAAATATGACTAAGTCGAGCTAATATCAATATGGGGTGGGATAATATACCCACGATACCAGTAATGTTCTTCATGTAATTAATACGTCCCGTCATTACAGATAGTGATGGAAATCGTCAAAAGGTGTTTGCCTTGCCTTAGTTCCTGGGTTTTCGCTTTGCTCTGTGCATCCGTTCGATTAACAAGTAGCAGACCTTTACCGAAGAGCTCGTTTCTATCCTTCCAAAGACAATACGCCTTGCCCAAAAGTAAGGTTTTAACAAATCATCATGCAGTGCCAGAATAATTTAGCACGCTCCTTTGATTCAGTCAACTACAAAAATTGACTTGCCTTCTACATAATTCCTACATAATGCAGTCACGAGTGTCCCATAAAAATATACACCCTAGATGAATGGTGGTTAAAAAAGAGTCTCAATTTTTACCCTCACCTGTAGCCATTCCATCCCACCGTTTAAGATGCCGGAACGCATTTTCGACTCTCCGCCGCCTTTGGTCTCAATCTGGGTTGTCATTTCTCTGATATTTTCTCTTTTTCTGTGGCCGAATAACGAGCCGTATCTCAACTTGATTGGCTTTTGGAAGAATATCTTGGCCATCATAATCCCCATCGGCCAGTCAATGCTGAGACTGAATTCCTGGTCTCAGATCTTCAACTGGAGAGTAATCTGCGGTTGTGCCTTCGGTAATAATCGCTTGGATCGGCCGACCATTCTGATCCCGGGCCAAATCTCATTTAGTGTTGAGCTCCCTTTGGTCCAACTCATCTGCAGATTCCCTTTGACCGCTGCCTCAAGTGGTTGAACTTCGAGATGACCGGCCTCTATCATTAACCACTCATCGTCCGGCTTATCGGTAATGGTTCCAATAGTTTCCCCCCACACCTTTCAACTCAATCCGGCGGCGCTGCCCTGGTGCTGAAGATGCAACAGAGCCCATTGATCAATGGGGGATTATTCTTAGCTATTGCTTACCCAGACGCCCCTTGGCCCAGATGATAGTGGCTCTAATAACGGAGATGCTTGATCGGATATATGGTGGCGGCCTGGAACTGATTTCATTTTTCTAGCCCAGATCGTTTTTCGGGTCTTATACCATTTATCTCGCGACTATACCGCCTAACCCTAAATATTGTACCTACTACTTGAATCCAGGAACTCAGTTAGGATGTCGAGGTTAGCCTTACCATTTATAATGTATAATATTATAGATAATACTGTCAAACAAATTCAATTAGCCTATTTAACCTCAAACCTATAACCTGATTGGACTCAAGACGGTTAGTCAGCCTATTTTATTACCAATAGTGACCGCAAAATAAGGCTAGAAATGGAGATCGCTAAACTCTTTCTATCCGTAGTATTGAAACTACTCGTACTATTAGCTACAATATCTATTTACGAAATAACCTATCTGTGAAGTGACATTCACTGAATAATTTGGAGAAACAATGAGTGCTGAACAAAAAGCTATCGAGATGGGAATCGAATTCCCATCACAGGAACCTGGGTATTTGAACCTGTGTGCTAAGAGTGGAAATCAGCTTTTCACCTCTGGCCATACGAGCGATATCAAGGGTAAACTTGGCGATGATCTGGATGTCGAGCAAGGATACGCCGCAGCGAAAGAATGTGCAATTAAAATCCTGCAGTCCGTTCATGACACACACGGAACACTTGACGGTCTTCGTGTAATCAAGGTACTTGGATGTGTAAATTCGACACTCGAGTTTACCGATCAGCACCTCGTCATTAATGGTGCCTCTGACCTGTTCCATGAGTTGTACGGTAAGGATGGCGACGGTTTTCACGCTCGAAGTGCACTTGGATTTGCATCGCTTCCCACAGGACCGGCCGTGGAAGTTGAAGTAATCTTCGAGATCAAGGAATAGATCGTTTGAAACAGTGAATGACATCTTATCGTCTTGACCTCTCTTCCACTCTTTTCTGAGCTGAGCATACGATAGACTCCGCCCTCAATTTTCATTTAACTTTAAGATTCACAGGGTGGCCTCTGGATTAGAGTCGATTGCTCAGAAGAGTGTGGGTGTAGCCGAGGGACAGGATTGGATTAAAATTACACCTGACGTACGTAGCACAGTTTCACTTTCCTCTGCAGGAAGGTTGATGTTACGCAGAATGAGCTATTGCTACTGACCGTACCTGTCACCGGTGTCATTCCTGGTCATAGAAGTGGGGTGAAGATCTACATGGAGGAAAGAAAGATACGATAACTGAGTCAGATGTTTATTTGATTAACGTTAGTATACTGGTGCAAGAAATCGAGACTTTAATGGCCAATGCTCCAGCTAAATCAACAACAAATTTAGGATATTTGAGAGGAGAGGCTTTATGGCCAAATTAAGTGGAGTTGAAGCATCGCACAAACGAAACCAACTGGTCGTACAAGGGTTTTCCATTGTGCCTAATGTGATGCCAAAATCTTTGCTCAATCAACTTTGCGTTTGGTCAGATAACATATTAGATCATGTGACGGTTGATCACAAGATTCGCTACCAGGGTAGCGATATTTTTGTATACACTGAACGCCTGTGGGCCGAGGTAGATAGAGATACTAGACCAAATCACTTTCCTGCCCCGTTAGCTGAAAATATCATAGAGATACCAGACCAGAAAGATGCTTGTCGCCTCATTGGTTTGGAAAGCCTAAAGCCAGACGATGTGGTAATCATTTTGTCTAAACCAGGTTATGGACCGCCGCTCTACTGGCATCAGGACTTTATGAAGTGGAACAGTCCGGAGGCTGCTACGCCTTGGCCGACTCGTATTTTCTTAATCTTACTATCTGACCGATACCTATCGAGAGAACGGATGCCTGCGTGTTATTCCGGGAACACATCGCAAACGCCACCAACTGCACGATATTCTGCCAGATGCCCATAGCCCCCAAATTCAGGCTATTGATGATCTTTCTCACCCAGCCTTCGCGGACTATTCCGATGCCGTAGATGTCCCGGCGAAAGCGGGCGACCTGATTATCTTAGACGCTCGTCTACTACATGCAACCTGGCCCAACCAAACGGATCAACGACGCACTCTATTGCTAGCTTGGCACGATGTATTTTCATTTCCTGATCCACCCAGTTGGTGGACAGAGGAAATTCCAGAAATGGTTAAAGATACAGGTATAAAGTACGAAAAATCGGCCAGCTTTAGAACCCCAACCGATTACATTAAGTAACTCCCATAGCCACTGAATTTTTCCTGCTTTTTTCAGTTTGAAGCTGGTCGAAACTGGTCGTCTATTATCGTTTGATCTTCGCCAGGATGCTACAACCCAAATGAAACTAGGGGAATTAGCGTAGGTTTCTATGAACAGTCCATCCTAGAACAACGAACTGAAGGGCTGATAGATCGATATCCAAAGACAAGAGGTATTCAAGAAAGTTCATCTTGCCGGACGGACCGGCGAAGTTTTTTCGTCTCACTACGGCGGCGTTTGGACTTCAGGCGACGCTGCTTCGAAGCGAAGGTTGGCTTGGTCTCCCGGCGAGTCTTGGGTCTGACAGCAGCTTTTCGAAGGAGATCTACCAATCTTGCTATCGCATCAGCGCGGTTCCGCTTCTGGTTGGCGAATCGCCGTGCATCTATGACCAACACCCCGGCGGTGGTCATTCTTCGCCCGGCCAGCTTTTTTAGCCGCTCTCGGATGTCGTCACTGAGGGCAGGGCAGTTAGCTGTATCGAATCGAAGTTGGACAGCCGTTGCCACCTTGTTTACGTTTTGCCCGCCTGAGCCGGAAGATCGGACGAAGTCCATGCTAATCAGGCTTGGATCGATCAAAATATCGGGTGTTATGCGGATCATTCTTCTACCATTTTACCGGTATTACTCGGGGGATTGGGAAGGAAATTAAGAGACCTCTTGCATAAGTAGTAAACTTCACTATGACACTAGATGAGAGGCAGCTAAATTCTTGGGGATATATAAAATAAAAATCTCCCAACTTCTGTTTCTTGGGCTTATGCAAGAGATCTATTTGGAGGATTGATTATGAATGACCAAAAAGATGCTTTCAGACTGACGGTTGCAATGGTTTTGTTTGCGGGGTTGTTTGGTATGTGGACTAGTGGATGTCAAACTCCAGAACAGAAGGTCGAAAAACTAACTAAAAAGTTACAGCATAAGAATCCAAAAGTTCGTGTGAATGCGGCTTTGGCATTAGGACAGATAGGCTCAGAGGATGCTGTGCCTGCCCTGAGACAAGCATTACAAGATCAGAATGATTGGGTTCGTGCTGCTGCAGCACTGGCATTAGACAAAATAAAAGAGAAATCTCAACCATAAATCACAGACGACATCAACTTTGATCTATAGATTCGCTATGTACCAGGATTCGATAGGCTCTTGGCAGTGCGAAGCATGGTCAGGCATGAAATAGAGCTATTTTGGACACTGACACACAACAAAATCTGCCGACCGGCTGTAAATGTAGTACAAATGGGTATATAGCTAACAGCGACCAAAGCTAAATGCCAGCATAGTGAATGGGAGCAGTGGTTAAAAAACCTCTGACTGGCCTGAGGTTAGTCTTATAACTGCTTGGAAGTATAGCTAGACCCATAAGCGTATAAGACATTCCTTGATGTTGCGCCTGTCACTCGGCTTTGCCTAATCCTCGACAAAGTCGGCCCAACTGCTCATATAATCAATAAACTTTTCGCTTAATCCTTCCTGTCTGAGATGAGCCCGGGTGACAGGTAAAGTCTCCGGCTTGAAACTACTGTTTTGGGCCACCTGTTTCGGGTAATCGTGGTGTACAATGGCCACCCGGCCCGGGGTTACAAAGTCGACCCCGGCTTGCATGCATTTGACAGCGTCATGCGGTTGATAGATTTTCCCGGCCACGGTCAGCAGTACATCTTTACGATCAAGCTCGGTAAAGGCAGAAATTAGCGATTGGTCCTGATAGGCTGGATCATCGATCATTTTGAAACAATCCCATAACGACATATCCAGAAAATAGAGATGGCCACTATCTATAAATTGTTGCGCCAGCAGGATTACCTCATCCAGCCGCATACCAAAACGTTCGGGGGATAGACGCAGGCCAATAATAAATTCATCACTGCATTGTGCCGCAATCCCGTCAATAATTTCATGGATTAACCGAGTGCGGTTTTCCAGTGACCCACCATATGTATCATCGCGCTGATTATCCTGGGATGATAAAAACTGGCATAAAATATAGCCATGAGCGCCATGCACTTCAACACCGCTATAACCCGCGCGTTCGGCACGCTGGGCGGCGGCGATAAAATCATCGCGTAAGGTTTCGACTTCAGTTGTGGTCAGGGCGCGTACGC
>Ga0208128_1000390_pt1 | contig 17970 bp, 9 predicted proteins | sample ETNtaG_35_FD_185758 | JGI IMG/M metagenome (GOLD analysis project Ga0208128, IMG submission 185758) | Marine microbial and viral communities from oxygen minimum zone, Eastern Pacific Ocean - ETNP201306PF51B (SPAdes) (version 2) | ecosystem: Environmental > Aquatic > Marine > Oceanic ... | reverse complement strand
ATCTATCATGACACCACCGATGGTATCCACACTTTCGGCTTTCAATTCTGTCTGGAAGATATCGTTGAAATCATCAATGTGCATTCGGGCATCCACCGAATAGGTCTGTTCAGAAAGTTGAATACACTCAACCTCGTCATCAGTATCATATTCATCTTGAATTTCTCCCACAATTTCTTCGATGATATCTTCAAGCGTTACAATTCCAGCAGTTCCTCCGTATTCGTCAACCACGATGGCTAAATGTTGTTTGTTGGCTTGTAGATCCTGAAACAGATCCCATATTTTTCGACTTTCTGGTGTGAAAAATGGTGGCCGATTAGCGACTAACTTTTCGAGCGCGATCGGCTTCTTCTCTGCCCAACAATCTAATAATTCTTTGACGTGCAAAATACCGATAATATGATCAACTCGACCTCGGTAGACTGGAATTCGAGAATGACGAGATTGAATAGCTATGTGTAAAACTTCATCGGCAGGTATCGTTGCATCAATCCGGACCATATCGGTTCGAGGAATCATTATTTCCCGTGCGACTTTATCAGGTAAATCTAAGATGCGTGAGATCATTTCCCGTTCGTCTTGGTCCAAGATCTCTTGCCCGTCCCCTATGGTAACAAAAGTTGCTAGAGATTCGGAGGTGACTAAGCCGTCATTGCCAGCAGAAGTACTACCACCGAGAGTACGGCTACCAAGTCGGGATAAAAAAATCATCGGCATCACAATCGGAAACAGAAACCAGTAGATAGGACGCAGAAAGTACAGCATCCGAATTGCTGATTTGACGTTAGTGTTACGGATATAATTTTTGGGGATTAGTTCGGTAAAGAGTGCCAGAACGAGGCCGGCAACAGTCACAGCTATGATTTCTGGCTGACCGGAGAAGAAGTGAAGAGAAAGTACGAATCCACCTAGAATACACAGGCTTTTGACAATCGCAATCGTAGCGTGGTATCTTTGCGGGGCATACAGTAAAGAGTGAAGAATCTCGTATTCTCCACCACCGGCTTCTGCGACATCTATAATCTCGCCTTTGCTGAGTCGATAGAGAAGCAACTCAGCCAGAGAAAACACCGTAGCCAAAACCAATGTACTGAGGATACCGAAAATTCTTAAGCTGCCGATCTCATCCAAACCGGGACCGAATACTCCTTATCGCCAATCAGGATCAAGTGCTGGATCAGAAATGGCAAATAGTAGGTTAAATTGCGCGCTAATTTTTTGGACGATCTGATTTTGTTTCTGAAACATGAATTCGGCCACCTGATCCTCCAAGTGATCGTATCCTAGTAAATGCAAAGTACCGTGTACGGTTAATATTACCAATTCCATTTTCAGCGAATGCAATTGCGTCGATGCTTGGCTTCGAGCTGTTGGAATCGAGATCACAATATCACCTAGAATCAGAGGTGCAACTGCCTTAGTGGAAGAAAATTGAGGATTACCTTCCTCCTTAGACAACATGGGAAAAGCGAGCACATCGGTTGTCTGGTCGATAAAACGGTACTGTCGGTTCAAAGATCGCATTTGACTATCGTCCGTCAAGAGAATGCTCACCTCATAAGCCTCTGCCTGGTGTTCGGCCAGAGTTGCTTCCGCTGCAGTCTCGACAACCGATAGCTCACGGACCGTTTGCCTGTCATCACCATTATAATTATTGATCAGGTGTATCATTTTGGGACGGTTGTTCGTAAGCTTCAATAATTCGTTGAACCAGTTCATGTCGAACAACATCGTCCTTGGAAAAGTGAACGAAAGCAATTCCATCCACGCTGGCGAGAACTCGTTGTGCATCGACCAGGCCAGAAGATTTCCCGAGTGGTAAGTCTGTTTGTGTGATGTCACCGGTGACAACGGCTTTGGAGTCAAAGCCCAACCGTGTTAAAAACATTTTCATCTGCTCAATCGTTGCGTTCTGGGCTTCATCTAAGACGACAAAAGAGTTATTTAGGGTTCGCCCTCGCATAAAAGCCATGGGGGCAACTTCAACCACGTTCCGCTCGATATAATTATCGAGGGTCTCTGTCGGCATCATATCGCGTAGTGCATCGTAAAGTGGTCGGAGGTAGGGGTCGATTTTGGCAGCCAGGTCCCCTGGTAAAAAGCCGAGGTTTTCGCCAGCCTCCACTGCTGGGCGGGTTAGGATAATTCGACTCAGTTTCCCGCTTTTGAGGGCAGCAACTGCCATCGCCATTGCTAAGTAGGTCTTTCCTGTGCCGGCTGGTCCAATCCCAAAGACCAAATCGTACTTATTGATTGCCTCAACGTATCGGCGTTGGCCAAGCGTTTTTGGACGAATTGCCCCATGCTTGGAAAATACGGGAATCGACTCGCCGACGATTTCCTTCGATTTCGCATTTGTATGGTCTTTTGCGACCCGGGTGGCATAACGGACGTCTCCAGCACTAATCCGTTGTCCTGTTCTAATCAAGTGAAGTAAGGATTCGAAAGCTCGTGCAGCACAATGAACACCGTCAGAGTCGTCACCAACGACCTGCAATCCATCGCTTTTCATCTGAACATGTACATTAAAACTATCTTCGATTGTTCTGAGATGAATATCCGCCTCTCCAAAAGCAGCTTGGATTTCGTTGTTGCTTTGGATTGGTACCTTTAGGGATTCTCGATTTTGCAATACTTGCTTATCTCCGTTTGCGGTCTAACTGTTGGTACTCAGGGAACTTTAAGTTGGTCTCTCACTTAACAGGAAAAGAAACCCCTTAAGTGAAAGCATATTTTATATGGATTAGAAAAGAAATGCAAGTTCAATCCGTATGAGAAATTGTTAACATATCATGTCAATTCGTGATTGATTTTTTCTAGAATTTGCCGTGCCTCAAGCTGGATTTCCCGTCGTGCTATCTGGTTAGAGGTTGGTGCAAACTGCTCTTGGTCACAAAGTCGTAAAATCTCAACTAACCGATCAACCAACGAAGGTAAAATTGAGATTTTAGTTAAATGTTTCTGAACAGCCTCCGGGTTTAAACCTAACGCTGGTTTAGCATAGATCTCGCCAACATATTCGTAAATCCCCATAGCTAGATCACCAAAGGATTTAGCACCTTCAATCGCCCGGACTGCGTTTTGAAAAGGTTCAACTATTCTTTGTTTCTGCCTTTGAACGACTCGCCACTGTCGAATTTTTCTTATTCCTACATATCCACCTCCTCCGACAGTCAATAAGACAAAGACCCAGATTAGAACTCTGTAGGATAAATACTTACCGCCGCTTGAATTAGAGTCCTGACGGTTAGAGATTTGACTTGGTGTGCTCCCATCCGTCGCTGAAGAGACATCAACTGAAGAATTGACTTTAGGGTGAACAGTTAGGGCGGTTACCCGAGTACTGGCAACCCGATACAGGGCAGTCTCTGGGTCAAAATATGGATATGATATCGATGGGATTTTTACGGTTCCCGGCTTGGTTGGAATCACAACATACTCGTATGTTCGCTGTCCATAGATCTTCCCTTGACGGGCTTCAACTGTATCTTGAATCTTGGGATTGTATAAAGTTAGAACTTCTGTGACTGGTAATTGCAGATCCGGCAAGGTTTCGATATTCCCAAAGCCTGAAATTATTACTGTCAGTGCCACTGCATCGTCAACTGTTACCTCGTTTTTGTCGATAATAGCCGAAATTTGGTACTGGCCAACGACGCCGGTAAAGTTTAGTGGTTGGTCCGTTTCTGGTAAAGGTCGTATCTCCAGTGAGATAGAATCGGTGATCAAAGTTTGAGAAGATTGCTGGCCGGTTAGATCGAAAGAGGCTGGAAATCTAAATTTGGCTGGCTCAATGGTTAAATGTCCGGTAGCCATCGGAAACAGTGCAACTTTGATTTCTTCAACCCGAAAGCGTTTCCCATCGATAGTTTCGATTTGACTCGGCCCCGGTTTTAGCTGCTTCTTCCAAAAACGAGGAAGTGGTGGCGGGATGTACTTGGGAGAATCAGAATTGGGTAATCTCGCCGTATAAAGGTAGCGAAAGGTATAAGTAATTTGCTGATTAACAAAGGGTGATAGATTATCGATTGTTGCTTCGACTTTTTGCGTTCCTCCATAAAAAGGATTTTCGTAAGTGTCCGGTTTGATTTGGGCTGACGATCCAGAGACAACTTTGAGTAACCATTTCTCAGTCTTCAGCATTTGCCCGTCATAGTTAATAGAGATTGGCGGGATGGTAAAAGTACCGACCTTTTTCGGTTTCAGGGTATAGGACCAGGTCATTGGCACCGAAACCTGGCCGTTTACTAGCCGATATTGATTGGAAGAACCTAAATAAGAAACCGATAGATCCTTCCAGAGGCTTGAGTTCCCCGAACTCAGTTGGGGGGGCTGAATTTTACCGAGTTGGGTTTCTCCGGATAACGTTATTTTCAGCGTCGCCGATTGGTTAGGAGAGATGGTTTGTGGAGAGACGGTCGCTTTCAGTTGAACTGCTTGGGCCCGAACTGGAGGTGACCATAATAGAACGAAAAGATTGGCCAGTACGAAGCACAAATAATAAACTATACGAGGATAAAAAGCGGAAATATAATGGCTGAGATAACGCCAACTAACAAGGCGAAGCAACGATCTACCAGTCTTTATCAGATTTGTACTGATTAGCGAACTTCCGGCGCAAAAACTGTTTTTGAACCACCTGTTCATCTTTCTGAAGTACTTCTAGGAGCCGTATGGTCTCCTCTTTTGACATCGATATTTCAGAGTTAACAAGGTCAGATCTTTTTGATAGCCGGGACTGGTCGGCGTCTTGTTGCTGCTGTGAATAGAATGGATTAGATGGTAAATCTGCTTGTTTAGATCGTTGCTGTTGGACATCCCGATCGTTTTTCTCAGACTGAAAATCATCAGCGTTCTTATTATCCTTCAGCCGAGAGTTCTCATCAGACGGAGAATCGTTTGATTGGCTGTGGTCAGCCTCATATTTGCGATTCTGATTTAGAACCACTTCGAGGTTATGCTTGGCGTCCCGATCATCGGGATCCAATCGCAGGCAAGATTTATAGGACTCAATCGCTTGATCTATCTTCCCAGCTTGAAACTGTACATTGCCTATATTGTAATGAACGTCGGATTTAATCAGGTCTGTTCGATCCATCAGTGCCTTTTGAAAATAGGCTTCCGCTAAATCGAATTGGTGTTGTTGATAGTAGGTAGCACCTAAGTTGAAATTGGAAAGCATAGGTTCCTGATCCCAAGCGGCCTCAAAGTACTGCCTGGCAAGATCATAGTTAGCCGACATATAGTGCTGATGGCCTTGACGGATCTTGGCTCTGTCTCCACCGGTCCACCCGACCAAGAAAAAAGTGCCGATTGACAGGAGTAGATGTACAGGCGATAAGCGGCACACACCAACTAGAGCTAGGCGCATCCCTTCCTCTTGGTGAAAAAACTAGGCACCGAGAACCTTACCACAGTTAAACCTATCGACCGACTTTTGATCCTGGATCTATTATGGACCACTTGTCAGTTTGAGGATCATCTGTGCTAACACAGCTCGATGTGTATAGAGTGGAGTTGGGTCTTTAGTATAGTCAACTAAACTAGTTAAAACGGTATCTGGAACAGCTAAGTATCCCTCTGCTTCACGGGCAACTGTACTTTCGGGGTTAGCCGCTTTTTCTCGTGAAATAAGATCTCGAAGAGTCCAAAAATACTCGTAATCTTCGATTCCTTCCCGCAACATCTCCAGCCGAATTGAGTTGATCGGTCCACTGGTGGATTTTGCCAGTTGGCCAATATCATAAGGAGACAATATTGATTTGGGAGGGTAGATAAGACGGCCATCACCGTTACCCCAATTAGAAACCGATGTTTCTGTTAGTAGACTACCAGATGGGTAACTAATCGGATCTAGATACGGATTTTGTGGCATTTGCCCTGCTTCCTGATCTGGAAACTTGTCTTGACTGGTCCAATAGTTAGTTTGCCATATTCGAATACCATCGACGCCGTAGTACCAGGTTTGCCATAACCACATACGTAGATCGATAGCGTTATGATCTATGAATAGCCCCACATAGGGGGCTTTTGGGTCGTTACGTATGTGCCACCAAACTTGATCTCCATTTTCCTTTCGCTCCTGGGCTTGGCTAGGATTAAAGTTAGGAACAATCGGACACCAGACATCAACACTATCGATTAGCTCAGGTTCGACCTGTTCTGTTAACAATCGGCTGATTTTGGGAGCAACCTGATGAATTCGATCCATGCCTGCTTTGACAAATTGGTAATCGCTGACAACGGGTTCATCAAACCAATGGGCATAAGCTTTCTCTAGCCACCCACTGCCTTCCAAATAGTTTTGCAACTGGGTTAGGTAGCCACTGAACAAAATTTCGTACTCGGGCGTTCCCACTTGATGTCCCTCAATTTCTCCTACTCGGTGTCCTTGCAAGGTCCGATGTCCCATGCCTTCCAATGGCAGATGAAAGGCATTGAAGTGGAATTGATCCAAATAACGCTTGGCGATGGGCTCGAAGCGTTGGGTATCCAGTGTGATGTTCCAGTCAGCGATCGAGCGTTCAAAATTTGGGTCTGGAATCAGATTTTCACCCGTCGGTAAAGCACTTAGTAAAGTGGCATCAAACCAAGCCGTGCCGGTCTCAGTTCCAGATTCGGATGCTCTGACAGGAAAGAAGCCTAGACGAATAAACTCGGTTTCAGTGGGGAAAGCCCCGATTTGAGTCCACTCTTTTTCCCAGGCACCACTACCGACAAAAGGTAGATCTATAATTTGCAAGATATCGCTGTTCTGGTCCAAACAGACGATGGAAACCTGATACGGCTGCTGTAGTTTTTCTGTTTGGACATGCCAACTGAGTTCATAAGATTTAGTCGAGTCTATGGGAACCAGGTTTCTATTGATTCCAGCCACATCGGCGGATGTATCGTCGTCGACTACTTTGAGGCTGTGCTTCCCCTCGATTTTAACAGTCGGGTCTTGTTCCCCGTCGATCCACCAGTTTCCTTCGAAGTCAGTAGAAATGGGATTAGTCTGCATAGGGTTCTGGGGAGAGATACGATGGTTAGCAAAGTTTTGATAATACTTTTCCAACACTTCATCTAACTCTTGATCATCGGTCAGTAAATGATACTTTCTAACATTTTCTGGATCGAATCCAAAACTGGATCGGACATGCGCTTCGTCAGATAAGGTAAAGTCCCAGACTTCCAGTTCGACCTCAATTGTCTCTTGCCAGATGCTCCCCTCTTTCAGAATCTCGATGACTTTAGCCTGTTCAGCCATTGATACTGGTAGTAGGATGTCTTCCACCTCAATCTCGGCACTACGAGATTGAGTGCCAGAGGCTTCAACACAGTTTAAGTGATAACCGGTCGAGGCCGCACGTTGCTTGGCAGTACTCAATTGCTGACGGATTTCTACAGGTTGGCGAATCTTCTCTTCAGAGAGTACAGCATCTGTCCCTAAGGTGCCACTGATAATAACTGATCCACGATAGGTGCCTGCCGGTAAATCAGCAGAGGTATAAAAAGTCAACCAGAATGGATAATTTTGTCCGGAATCGAGCTCCAGTGGTGCTGCATGTGGTAGAAGTGGGTCTGGCCAGTAGCCTCTAGCTCCAACACTATCTGAAGGATGACGTACCAAAACGTAATCGACCATGTTAATCTGGACCCGATTTGCTTCAATCAGGTCGTTTTGATCCGAAACGAAGTTGCTACAAGCCACCGTTACCTGTGATAAGTGATACTTTGGGCGAATGACCAGTTGGAAGGGCTCATGTTCATTTTTGGCGGTACTCAGGCGAATCAGCGATGTTTGATTGGTCGGTGGTATCTGTTGCCGGCTGATCTTTCGAGTGCCATCTGCCCACCAGACCGTTGCCAATGTCGAATCTTGGGAGACTATTTCTCCATAGTCGGCTTGATATAATATCGGTACGTGGAATAGAATCCGAGCTTGAAAGACCGGTGCTCCGTAAAATCGGTCAGCAACTTCAATCTGCATCTCATAATTGCCCACTTGTTGGAGTCTATAATCAGTCCAACGAACCTCCCAAGTCTCGGCCACCCCGACAGTGAAGATCCGCCGACCGGGGGTAATTATCTGGAGTGAGGTACCTTGATCCGTATCGCTGGAAGCAAAAAGATCAGTAGATACCAAAGGGGTAATTTTCAGGGTAGCTTCTAATTCTAAGCTGTAGTTAATCAGGTTAGCAATGTCGATGGCAACCTGGTTATGATCGCCGCTATTCAGATCTCCGAGTGTTTTGAAGGATACGTCAACTGCACCTGTCTCTGACAGAACCTCGACATAATTGGTGTCACCAATAAATTGAAGCGCATCATCTTCGAGTTGTGCCTGATACCGGTAGTCGATAATTTGGCAATCTCCTGTCGATTTCAGCCGAACAAAGATAGAACTGGAGGGCAATAACTGAGTCGGAATTTGAACCTGATATTGTCCGCTTTTGTCAATCTCTTTTGCCGTTATAGCACCGGTGCTGAAATTCCCGTCGGCATCGCATTCTACCGAGAGGGTAGTATCGTCGCGTTTCTGAACTTGTAACCTGATAACTCCACTCTGTTGGCTCTGGTCCGGCAATGTATGAGCATAGACAATTTCGTCTCGAGCTGATAAAATCCAGCGGTCGGTATTGAAACTGGCACTATGTTGGAGTAAGCAACGCGAAATGTTACCGTCGATCTCAGTAAAGTCAGAGTAGAAAACATACTCTCCATCGTGGATCAACTCGCCTTTGCCTAACTCCAAATTATTACGATGGCGGTGAACGGGGGTGACCTTAACCAAGGAAATATCATCAAAATAAACCTTGCCATCAAACTGCCATTGACCAAATCTCAGGAAAGCATCGGTAACGTGCTGTGGGGTTGTAAAAATAAAATCCCGGTTCTGCCAACTAGTATCGCCTTTTAGATCCATCAGATCTAAATTCGCCAGGTGTGACCCTGCAATGGCAGTCCCAACGCCATTAGTTTGGACTGAAAAGCTTAAACGATATGTTGTCTTAGGGGCGAAGGGATTATTTTCAGACTTCCAGTAACTGGAGGTTTGACCTTCTCCAGAAACACTAATACTTCGGCCTGTTTTACCACTGAACTCCCATTTGCCTTCTGTCTCGGAAGATAGAACCCACCCTGTTGGAGAGTCGCCTTCTTGCCCTTCAAAGCCACCGTTAGTAATTAATGCCTGTTGATTGGGTGACGATACAGTTTGTGCCAACAGACAGGTTAAAGAGAATAAGACTAGCAAGAGGGATCCGACAATGGTTTTCAAGTTTCTCAACTCCTTTTCAGCTTGCCCGGTGAAGCGAAGGCGAGCTCAGCTTTGAGAAAAGGTATCCCTGGACCTTGGTAGCAGAGTACCTTCTCCATCTACAGTAATTTTATGATTGAGGTTTCAAGACCTAATTGTGCATCTGTTGGGTTGATTTGTCAATGCAAAACTAGTTTAAATCTGCCTATATTATGGCAGATAGGTCCGCATTTCACCAATTTTTGAAGGTATAGGTTCGTTCACCCGCAATCAAACCGACAATTCCCCAACCGCTACCACAGGTAAATTCGCCGAGTACCATGCCAAGAAAGAAGGGGAGCAGTCGGCGATAGGTCTTGATACCACCGTGTCGAAGACAAAGCCACTTCAACAGCCAAGCGATGAAGAAAGGAAACCAAAGCCGTTCAAAATGATAGTAACCGGCTAAGGGATAGCCCAACGGGTGAAGTGCCCACCAAATGAACCGTAACCTAAGCATTGTATTGACCAGCACAATGGCCAAACCCACTCCTGTTGCTAACAGAAACGGAATATCGGTCTCTTGTGGTTTGCTCAACCAACGTTCGATGACTGTATAGCCTGTGACACCTCGCCAGGCCCCAATGCCCCCCCAATGGTAGCTAAGTTGGAGAAAAACAAAGAAGGTTAAAAAGGCGCTGATGAAGACGGCAAAAATCATTGCTAACCACAGCTTTTGGGTATTGATGCCAGACCTTTCTGCCAACTTAAAGTTCTCTAACAAAAAAGGCATCGGGTTGTTACGAATCTCCTTAGTGAAGGTCCAATATGGCGCGGCTGCAGTTAAGGTGGATCTAGACAATCGGCGACTGCCCACGACCGCTACAATCAGTTGAAGCGGGCCAGAGTAGTGAATGCCTTGCAAGGGAGGGCCAAGTTCGGCTCGCATACGGGTGAAACCGAAAGCAATTGCCATGTAGACCAGAAAAAAACTGAGACCAAACCCGATCGACATCCCTGCTCGATAGGAAAAAAACACCAAAAATACGCCACCCGCTAACACACCAAAAATAGCAGTCCGATATCGCATTGGCTCATCTTGGTCGTCATTATTCGATCCTACGGCACTTTGAATCACTTGAGCAAAAGGTTTCCGGGCTAGCCACAGTGCCACGATTGCAATTCCCAAATAAGCACCTAGAATCTGTTGGTCTGGAAAAGGATAGTTAGGAGTATTAATACCTATCATTGCCCCAAAGAGATGTTGCGCTTTCCAAACAAGGAACAAAAACCAGCAGGAGAAGAGGAGGTCTAGTGGAATTGGGAACGCTAGTCCAATCACGTAAGGATTCCACTGAACCGGTACGTTTCCCATTGCATTGAAAGGACGGCTGGTAAAGTGGGTATGCAGATCGTACTTCATCGGTAGACTAGGAAGATGTGGGAACAGGAAGGCAAAGCCGTTGAGTAAGTCCAAACAACAGGTCAAAGTAAATCCGAGCCAGAGCAATCGATTTCGAAAGAAGCTAACCTGCTTTTGACCAACAGCCGTCTGTGTCATTTCGAGCGGTAGGTGTACTAAGGGATAGCTGAGTTTTTCTTTTTCGATCCACTGTCGTCGAACGATCACAGTCAGGCATAGCATGGTAAAAACAGTAACCGTCAAGAAGAGCGACCACCAAATCATCGGTTCTAGCCAACCAAACAGATGTGTCTTATCCAGAAAGTCAGATTCGCCGTTAAAGAAGCCGTTCAAGACACCGGGTTCATTGACGCTTAGCCATTCTGGAACATAATTCCAAAATAGGGTGGCCCACTCGTTCTCAGGCGTCGCAAACCAGTGTGATACCGCGACAGTACAGAAAATAGTTTGGCTGAAATCGTGTCCACTAACGGTTATCGCCACCGTCAATACGGCATAGATCGTCAATAGTTCAGCCTGAGTCAAGGCCCGTTGGGGCCACAAACCCCAAAATAGCTCATTCAGTACCACCAAGCAGAGCAGGCAAAAAATAGCACTGAAGAAGATCCCCATCGTGGTGGGATATTGGGTTCCCCAAACCGTCTCCCACTGTACAACGAGATAGACATTAATCGGGGTAAATGCAATCGCCAGTAGGATAGCACGAAAAGTAACCCCATCTTTGTATTTCTCTTGCCCCGTCAAATCCTGCCCTCGCTGTATCCGGTGACCAAATAACCAGATAATGAGTATAGTTTAGCAAAGTTGCCAATGGGGTTGCAACAACCGGCTGGTAAAAGAGGCTTGCTGTAGTTGGCTAACAGGCTGGATCCGCATTCGCTACAACTATTCTCAGTCATTGGCCCGGCTCCCCCATAGTCTTACTTTCAAAATGATTGGATATTTGGTAAAAATTCACAGGGAAGTAGGTCGAGTTAGAAATGCGTTCCTCCCATCGTATCTATGCAATATCTGGTTTTCTATTTTGGAACTTGGCTTAAAACGGCATCAACCAAGACCGGGAAGAATAAAATGCCACGGATACGGCATGTCTCTCTGATCGATAGGATGAACTCCCCCCAGTGATTACCTCTTTCGCTGACGATTTCCTGGCTGCATTTTTCGCTACAGGACTCTGAACCGCACGGCTCGTTCGGCCCAGTTGTTGGTCGATTCCATCCCTTCGATCTCTAGAAAGGTTCAGAGGAAATCCCTTTCCCGTAGCCGGCGACGGGCGAATTTACCGGTTTCGCCTTGTCGGTCAGTGGCAGATATCGATTGATTATCTCATGGCTGAAGTATTGGCGGTGAGGGGCGAAATTGATTAAGGTTATAGTTAATTTGGCTACTCAGAAGGTACTGACAGTAATACAGCCGAGTAGGTGTTGCCATCATTTTCTCCTCTCTGCTGGGTATTTCACTCTTTCTTCTCCCCTTTGACTATCTTGTTTGCGTCAATCCTGTTAGCATCTGGGTTATCTAACCCTGTATCGTCTACAATCCAAACACTGCATTGTGAATCAATATGCAGTTGGGCTTCGCTCCACAACGGAGATGAGGATGGTTGCAGTCTAAGTGGCAAGCGATTTAATGCATCGTGCGCAAAATCTTTGTTAGTTCTGCCCGGTGTCTTTCCGCTTCCAGGTAACTATAACAACTCTGTTGTGTTGCAACTAAAAAGTTGACATAGTACTTTTCGTCACATTTTGCTGGATTTATAGTAGAAAGTATGACTGATCTGCCCTTCAACTGCGTAGAGCCTATGAAGTAAAAGATCAATCCCAAAAAGACTCCAACCACATTGCTTAATAAAAATCACCCAAAGCATAGGCTGTTAGGTTTTTCCTGAAGATTCAGTGACGAAGGACATAAGAACTCCGTTAACTAACCTCAGTTCGGTCTTTTTTACCTCTCACCAAGCAGTTAGAACACTCTGAGGCATTCTAATGCAAGGTTTCGCCTCCTTCCAAGTGCCAGAAACTGAGTTCCGCTATTAAGTTGACCTTAAAATCAACTGGCCCCCGCTGTCTGGAGTATTCAATATGGCTAGATGTTTTAAACTGATACCAATTCTGGATCTACGTCCGACTAACATTGTAGTAAGATTGGTAAGTCAACACGAGAGGGTTTGACCTGAAAAACGACCTAATCTGATGAGGTAGCGATGCGCCCTCCAAGCCGGAGGCCAAAAGGAAGGAACCCAACGCTTAGCACCGTTGTTAAAAGAGATCGACGGTCTCAACGCCTATCAAAATGGATATAGTTGGTGTCTCTTCGAGCAAAGTACGGCTATCCTTCACCGACTATCGCCAATCTGACCGGCTATCACCAGACAAGGGTAAAAACCATCCTATCTCGAGATCTCAAACCAGGAGAAAGGTGGACGGTAGCGAGAAAATCTGTCCATGGAACCAGAGAAATAATTTCTGACTCCAGATCCGGAGAAAGCCAAAGCCGATCCAATTCTTGAAATCGGTGCTATCCATCCAGCCGACCAACAAAGGCTAGGGTGAGCGGCTGGCAAATTGACGGTGTCTAAGATACTTGACCGACATAATTGGCGGAAAGGTCAGTCCAGGTTTGCCTTCCCAACGCAGAGGAAGAAGCCCAACAGGCATTAAAACAACTTGCTGGCTCGGATGAACCAGGCCTCAACAGCGGTCAAGAAAAGTGGTCTCCCTTGACAGGTTATGCGGGAAGATGAAGCTAGAGCTTTGGCCGAATCACAGATCCCAACCGGTGTTGGGGCCCCTTGGGAATCAGACCAATAGTGAAACTCCCAATCATTCGAGAATAGACCTCTGCTGATGGAGTAGTCAGTCCGGTTGACGGGACCAGCGATTTTCTGATTCTTCCCTGTCTGAGTGCCGATGGTATAAGTCTGCTTTTGGCCCAACTGAGCGATAAGTATCCGGATAAGTTTATACTGCTCATCTCCGATTATGTGCCATCTCAGAGTGAAAGGGGGTTGAAAATTCCACCCCATATGATGCTGGTTTCAGTTCCGGCCGAGAGTCCTCAATTGAATCCAGTTGAAAACATATAGTAGGAAATTGGAGAGAAATCCGGTCTGAATCTCAGCTTCGAGAGTACGGATCAGTTAGAAATAGATTCAGCCCCGGCACGAATGAAGTTGGAAAATGAGCCTCAGGTGATAGAATCGATGGCGAGATTTCAATAGATCGTTAGCAACTTATAGATTCGTCATTGGTATCACTAAGAAAAAAAACGGCATCAACAAATACTTTGACACCTACAAAATCACGTTCTGTTGAATCCCTGTTGTAGCAAAACCGTAGGCATTATCTGTCATTTTTTAGGCTAATTCTCCAGTATTGGCAATCATTCTAGCCCATTCCACCATAACCGACTCCAAAAGTACTCTTGCGGATAAAGTGCAGGTAAAATCCATGAAGTAGGAGAGAAGAAACCTTGTCATCGCTGTGTTTTGTCAATTCTTGTCGATACTCATCAAGTTAAACTTGGCTACCGCTTGAGCGTCAGTTTCCCAAACTATCGAAGCGTCGAGGCTTTTTACTGCTTGTTTGTTACTTGTCATCATCTTCCTCGTTTCGTGTCAGTTGTTCTAATGAAGGAATGTAGACAAGGTCGCCGTCCGAAACACCGCTCAAGATTTGAAAGTGGGTGTTGTTACGTTGTCCTACCTCAACCCGTGTTCTAACCCCTTTCAGTTCCTCTTTCTTTGATTTTTTACCTTTAAAGGTAAATTTCTTTTTCTTTTTTTTGGGCTGGTCCGGTACATTGGGGTCGTTTAGCTGGACAAAGTGCTTCCGTTCACTGTCGAGGTTGGCAGGCAGATTCCGTAAGTTAAACTTACTTTCTGACACCAGGTGAATCGAAGTTGGGCCAGCACGTAAATCACTAGGATTGCCCTTGAGTAAAATTTCGACGTTGTACCGATCTTTATCTTGATGAATTTTACCAATGGTGGCGTCATGTTTTTTGCCGACTAAAGTCTCTACCTTAACGGGTTGATTAGAAACCAGCAAGTCCAAATCGGCCCCAGCGACAGTAGTATTAGCTGTCATGATATTGGTGACAATAACCGATTCAATAGGTAATTGTGGAATATTTTTTTTGTCAAAAACAATAATGTCAACGTCGGCAGTCATACCGGGTAGAAGTTCAGACTCTGAATCATCAATTTCAATAACCACTTTAAAGGTAACCACACCTTGAGAGCCACCGCCACCTTGCCGCCCAAAATTTGGAGCGCTCGGCGCAATCTCTGTCACCTGCCCCGTGAACACTTGATCCGGGTGGGACTCAAGTTTGATTTCGGCTCGTTGACCAAGAGCTACTTTACCAATTTCCGCTTCGTTAATTCGAGTCGTGACCTCCATTTTTGATAAATCTGATATGGTTAAAACAGGTGGAGCTTGAGAATAGCCCCCACGAGCTCCCATTACTGAATCCCCCGCTTCAAGACGCATTCTGGTAATGCGCCCTGAAATAGGTGCCTTAATAACTGTCCAATCCAGGTCGATAATATTGTCTTGCAAGGTAGTTTCTGCTTGAACCAGACCCGATTTGGCTTGAGCCTCAGCAGTAAGGCTCATAGCGGTTTGTTCTTCTACGGTTTCAAGTGCCTGTTGCAAACGAATTTTTGCATTTTCCAGATTAGCTGTCGCTTGTTTGGTACTCGCCTCTTGGGAAGTCTGGATGGTACCCAAATTCTGTTCTATTAGGCGTAAAGTGGCTTGTCGATTTTCTATAGCCCGATTTCGGGCATCTATATTTTGCTGCTGAGATTCTATCGATTTGGCCTGAGAGATAACATTTTTTTTGGCAGATTCGTAGGCGGATTCAGCTCTGGAAAACCGCAGTTCAGCATCTTCAAGTGATTTTTTGGAGACAAATTTTTTCTCATAGAGGTCTTTCGATCGGTCATATTCGGCCCTGGTATTATCTAGTTCGATTTTGGCTGAGGCCTCATTAGATTTATTTTGCTCTAACTGAAGTTCGGCCTGTTGTAGGGTGATCTTTGCCTGACTGAGTGTAATGCGGTCTTGCTCCAACAGATTTTTGGTGCTTTCAATGTCCGTTCTGGCTGAACTCAATTGTTGTAGCGCCGTAGCTTTGGTCGAAGCCAATGCTGCTTTTGCTGACTCTAAACTATTCTCGTACTGCAGGATATCGGATGATCTTCCTTTTCCCGCCAAGAAAGTTTGGAGCTGGGACTGTTCTACTGACGCTTGGCTAGATTCAAGCCGGGCTTCAGCCTGTTTCTTTCGTTGGAGAACTTTATCATCGTCAATTTTTAGTAGTTCCTGATCTTTTTCGACGTAATCGCCTTCTTTAACAAATAATTGTTTAACCTGGCCAGAGACATTCGACTTCACTTCCACAAAAAGCCGTGGTTCTAAACTGCCGGTTTCTCTGATTTTGACTACAAATTCGCCGCGGCGCACCATTTCCGTTTTTTCGGTCGGCTCTTCCTTCTTTTTATCTCTATTGCAACTAATAACCGTGGATAAAAGGATAGCCACAAATACCAGAAAACCCCCATTCTTCATCGTAGTTATAGATCCCCCATAGCTTTTTGGAGCGCGGTTCGCGCAATTTTGTAATCGTAGAAAGAGCGTACTTGATTGGTTAATGCTTGTGCATAATCTGTCTGCGCTTGCAGTAATTCGAGTAGAAAAGCACGTTCCAGATCGTATCGCCCCTTGGTAACGTCCAAATTTAAGCGGGCATTTCTAACCTGCTTCTCCGCAATATCGGTTGCCTTAGCCCTAGATGCTAAATTTAGATAGGATTGCCTCGCATCCAGGGAGATTGTTCTTTTCAAGTCTTCGATATTTTCCCGGCTCTGCTCCAATTGTAGTTCTACATTTTGGACTTGACGCTTTCGGACACCAGAATCAAACAGTGGAAAGTTAAGGGTAGCCGCCGCTCGCCAATCTCTCAAGTGTTCCAAATGCTCATATGTATCGAAAAAATCATCGAAATAGGTATCCAAATCCATGTTGTGTGAATACTCTACACCGACCGTGGGTAAGCGCTGTATTCGAGCTAATTGCAGTGAATATTGAAGGCGATTTAAGGTGGTGGTATTTTCAACGAACTCAGGTCGATTTTTTAGTGCTTTTTCGATTGCCTTGTCAAGCGTAACGTTAGGCGGTGTAACCGATGTCATTGGTTCCTCTATTTCGGTTAAACTAATGCGAATGCTGGGATCTAGCCCCATTACACGGGGTAAATTAGACAAGGCAATATCCAATTGGTTTTGATTATTGAGAAGAGTTAGCTCGTTGTTGGCTTCCTGCACTTGAGCCGCAGCGATGTCGGCTTCGATCTGAATCCCGGCTTCAACGAAGGCCTCAACCCGTTGTCGATTATCTCTGGACCGCTGCAAAATTTCTTTATTGACTGCGACCAAGGCTTGTGATTTTAGTACTTCATAGTAGGCTTGTGTGACCTCATAAATTAGACTTTGGCGAGTTCGCTCGTTTCGACTTTCCTGTGATTTCAGTGACTCTTTTTCTTGTAATAAGTTTAACCATCGTTGCCCAGAATCCCAGATGGTATATCGTCCTGTCAGACCAAAATTGTAGTTTTCGCCTTGCTCTAGTAAGACGAAGGTATCTTTGTCCAAATTCTCCCGTTGGCGCTGCATTCGGCGCAACTGATCGGAAAGCGTGTAATTGCCACTCAGACTAAAGTTAGGGTAGAAATTGGATTCTGCATCCTTGATACGGAGATTTTGTATAGCCACGCTGATTTGATTGTTCTTGACGGAGGTTGAATTTTCCAGTGCGAGTTGGAGGCACTGTTCAAGCGTCAGCGGGGTAGACAAATCAACCGCCTCTATTTCGGCAAAGGTTGGCATCAAAAATCCAACCTTAATTGAAATCAATAACCCAAATATTAATGCGATGTTTGATTTAGCCTGAGTAACAGCTATTCGTTTTCCCATATACTTCTCCATGCGACTTACACTAAGTTTCGAAATCCTAAAATCCACAAAGTTTTGGACGAAATCGGTTATTTAAAGTTTACGCCTTCGAATCTGGTGTCCAACTGAGTTAGGAATCTACGGTGAGCAGTAGACCATGCCAATTCAAAAGACAGATTCAATATCGGAATCCGATTTGTAATCTTTAAGCTGTCAATTATACTCTGTTCCAAAACTGGGTCGCTAGAAAATTGGTGTTCATAAGTTGGACACCTATCGTCAACTCTGGGACGTTTTAAGGGAAAAATCGAGAGAAAAGGGGCGAAAAAGATGGCATATAACTTGCCCAATGGTTGGGTGACCTTA
>Ga0208128_1000389_pt1 | contig 18039 bp, 14 predicted proteins | sample ETNtaG_35_FD_185758 | JGI IMG/M metagenome (GOLD analysis project Ga0208128, IMG submission 185758) | Marine microbial and viral communities from oxygen minimum zone, Eastern Pacific Ocean - ETNP201306PF51B (SPAdes) (version 2) | ecosystem: Environmental > Aquatic > Marine > Oceanic ... | reverse complement strand
CAAGAAAATCCAGATGGGTAAACGATTTAAGTGTTGACACCGCTTGCTTAGTGTGTTAATCTCTGTATCAAAATTCAGACATTAATGATATTTTAACCGTCAAGAACTATTCAGTGTGCGGATCAACGAACTGCTACTCAACAAATACCGGATCGAGAAACTGATTAGCCAAGGCAGTTTCTCGACCGTCTTCCGGGCGACCGAACAACTGATTAAGCGGACTGTCGCTATCAAGGTCATCCCTAAATCAGCCTATACAGGAAATCGAATCCGGTACTTCTTCACTGAGTTGCATGCGCTTGGCATCAACTGGGAACACCCGAACATTGTCTCCATCCACACCGTTGAGCCGGGCGATGGTGAATATGTGGCTTACATTGTGATGGAATTCGTCGATGGGATTGATCTGCAGAAGATGATTGCGAATAATCCCCCATCAACAAGTCGTGCTGTCTGCATTGCCATCGACATTTGTACAGGCCTCTCCGCTGCCCACCGGTCGAATATCATCCATCGAGACATAAAGCCGCAAAACATTTTACTTACTTCTGACTTTACTGCTAAGATCTCTGATTTTGGTGTGGCACGCATTTTGGAAGAGACCAGTGACTATGCAGCGACGATTACAGGCACTCGCAAGTATATGTCACCGGAGCAGTACGATGGCAATTACGATATTCGGACAGATCTATACGCCACCGGCTTGATTATTTATGAGATGCTAGTGCATCGCTACCCCTTCTCTGGTCGCAACCATGATGAAATTAAGCAACGGAAATTAGCCGCTAAGCTCCAACTCCCTATCGAATTGGATGCAGATTTGAGTACTTTTCTACATAAAGCGTTAGCCCCGGATCCCCGTGACCGATACCAGACGGCAAGCGAAATGACACAGGAACTAGTTCGGATTCGAAATCAACAATATGTTCAGGTTGCACAGCGGATGATCACAGCCCAATCAGCACGTAATAGTTGGACTGAGATGCTACAAATCGAACGTCAAGATTGGCGAATTCCAACTGAAGTCGCAGAGCAGATTGAGGCAGATGTCTGGCGTCGAAAGATCGATGAGCGGGATCAAGTAGAAACCAAAACCTATGCCGACAAGGTTGGGCAACATTATGATCGTGCTGGCACACTGGATCCACTCAACGCACTCAAGCAGGTTAAGCAGGCGGCATTGTTAAGTCTAACCGGTACCGAAACGATTAAGACGGCCAATGGGATCTTTAACAAGCTATTAGAAGTGGTAGAACAGACACCAACAGTAACAACAGTAGAAGATCTGTTGGCCTTTATTCAGCAACAACCTCAATCTTTACAAAAACAGTTGACCGAAAAATTGTTGGGTCAACAACCGACTACAGCAACCCTATCTCCCCAATCTGCTCCTAAGCCTACTCCAGCACAAAATACAACCAAAAGCTTACCTCCTCTGGGTTCTGGTTCCAGTTCTGAGTGCCCTCCCGCAACCAATAACAATCGGCCGGAATCTGCTTTAAGATCTTTACATCAGTCGGCGCAGTACGCTCATGAAACCAAAGCCATACAAATTTTAACCCGAGCGGAAAACTATGAGAAACAGGGAAAAGCTAAGTCAGCCCAGAAAAATTATAGAGAGCTCGGTGACTTCTACGCCTTTCAAGCTAAGACCTTTGTCGAGAAAAGCAATTGGGGATCGGCTGCAAATTGCTTCTCACGTGCGCATTTAGCCTATCAGAGTGCCAGTAAAATCCGTAGTGCCAAGCGGTGCGCACGATCTGCTGGTGATCACTACATTAAGCTGGCAGTTAACCTTGAGCGCAACCGTGAATGGCGGCAAGCAGGCAAAATGTATGAAGAATCTGGAGACCAGTATTCGCGTGCCAATGTTTTGGAAAGGGCCAATGAAAGTTGGTTGCGTGGTACGATTTGTTATTTCAACTTTGCAGAGAATGAACACAACGCTGGCAAACTGAAATCAGCTTACGAATATTGCCAGCTCATCTTGACTATTGGTCAAGGAATGTTAACTCCCTCCTACGCTGTTTCTGGTGCCCAGCGCTTGATGCAAGATATTATTAATTACGTAGATCAACGCCCTTCCCCCGACCAGGCCTAGGACATGCTTTCCCCATCGAGAGTCGTTTAGATCATGTACCGGAACTACAAATCTTTGAAGCAGAATCTCCAACACCAGCAGGTAATGGTCGGTACATTTGTGATGGAGTTTGCTGTGCCACAGATGGCGACTATCCTAGCGAGTGCAGGAGCGGACTATCTCATCGTAGATCTAGAACACACTATGTTCTCTTTGCAGACGGTAGGCTCAATGATCCGGGCCGCGCGAGGCTCTGATATTCCAGCTATCGTTCGCATCCCGTCGATTGATCGTCATTTTGTTTCCAGGTCACTTGATGCAGGAGCAGCAGGATTGATGGTGCCTCGCCTTGAGTCTGCTGAAGATGTAAAAACGGTTTCGCAGTACGCCAAGTTCCCGCCTGACGGTGACCGGGGGGTAGCTTTTGGTATTGGACATACTGATTATGGTGACTTCCGTCAGTTTGACGGTGTCAATCTGCTTCAGCAATCAAACCAAGATCTGGTTCTGATCGGTCAAATCGAGACGGTGGCCGGCTTGGATCATCTAGAAGAAATCCTGGATGTTGGCGCTTTAGACGTCATCTTTATCGGGCTCTATGATCTCTCCTCTTCGCTAGGGGTTTCTGGTGAATTAGCACACCCGAAGGTTATCGAAGCTGCTGAAATTATTATTGAGACAGTCCAGAAACGAGGGGTCATTTTAGGCAGTTATGTCAATGACTTTGAATCTGGAAAGCGATGGCTTGACGCTGGTGTAAAAATGATCGCCATTGGCAACGACGCCTTTTTAGTCACTTGTAAGTTTAGCGAAGAAAACCAAAAATTCAAAACAGCAACCGGCTAAACCCGAATTTTAGATTGGAAGCGTGAAGTAAGAAGTATGGAGTGCGAAGGAGTTTTTAAACTTCAAACTTCAAACCTTTGTAAATCCCTTTTTGGCTGTTCATTGGCTGACATAGACGGTCTAACTGATCGTTTGATCGAAGACTTTACCCTCGCGATAGATCGACTGGGTAATTCAGATCAGATCCAACGACAAATCGATCCACAATGGGTTGTTTTAGCCGCAGGCAAGGGATCTCGGATTGACCCTACCGGACGACTTAATAAAACATTGGACATTTGGTTTGGCCAAGAAAATGTGCTAGATCTATCTCGCCAGCACTTACCGACAACCCGTCCTCACATTATCGTGGTTAATCCTGGAACCTATCAACGCCTGATAAGTCTCAACATGGATCAGGTGATTCTCTGTGTACAAGAAACACCAGACGGTACAGGTGGTGCTTTGCGCGCGGCTCTGCCTGAGATCCAAAACTCAGACGCCGAGTTTATCGGTGTCGCTTTTGGGGATGAACCGTTTTTGCCACCGAATATCTTTTGGCAGACGCTGATTTCTCACTTTATTCAGCGGGCAGATATTACGCTCTGTGCCAAAAAGCCGGAAACCGTCGTCGATAAAGGTGGGCTCTTTTTTGATCCAGAGGGCCGCCTTATGGGTACCAAAGAGTGGTACGACATGACAGAGGCAGAGCAAGCTGAAATGTGGCAACGGCTAGAGCAAGGCACTGCCTGTACCAATACTGGTATCACGCTGGTTCACCGTCAAGCCATGATTGAGAGGATCGACCGACTTCAGTCTCACAAGAACGGAACCGAGTTCCACCATGTTGATCTGATTCGACACTTTTACCAGGATGGACTGAAAACGAATGCCTATGTCTACCAGGCTGATTTAGTTTCCGGTGTCAATCGTTGGTCGAATGTTTTAGCCGGCGAGGAACTCCGCTATAACCAAGCTAGAGCACTATTAGCTGAAAAAGGGGTACGTGTAGACCCACAAGCCCAGATTACTTTTCAATCCAATTTCCCCCATTCGCTTGATGAAGACCTGAAGATTGGTGTTGGTTGTCACTTTTTAGGCCGTATTCACCTTGGATCAGAGGTTCAAATTGGCGACTATTGCCGACTGGAAAATGTCACACTGACCGGTAAGACAATTGTTGGTAACAGTACCAGTTTGATAGATGTTACTGCTGATGATACTGTTTTTACCGACAACCGAATTGAATTGCCGATCTCAACACCAATTTCTGGGTTGCGCACCAAAACTGAAATTCAAGAGGCTAATTTTACAGCAACTCAGGTGGATGCTGCGGTTAAACTACGGTCGATAACTGCCAACGCAACGGTAATTCCAACCCAGACTATTTTGGATCGTCGAGTGATCGGGATCCCAACCCTACCGCAGACACTTTGGTGGGATCAACTTGTCACTGAACCTTATTTGCCCGGGGTCTTTACTCTTGGAGAAAAGCGACACTTACCAGATTGGGGGCAACTTCGACAACACATTCGTAGTCATTCCAAAACCGAGCTAATTGCCAGATCTACTAGAAATGAGTTGTTGGCTGGTATTGCCGAACAAGCGGTCGTTGACCTACTAGACCTCAAACGATCGGACGGTGAGTATGTCGTTTCAAACCTAACCGCTGAACAGGTTTGGGGGGCAGTCTTTGAAATTGTCAAGATAGTCACCGGTAATTTAGATCCCTATTATAGAGATAAGCGGCTAGCACGTCAGACCGCTTTTCAGCAGTTGGTACCCAAACTCGATTGGCAACAAAAACTGAGGCTGGTAATCGCTGGCAATATCATCGACTATAGCAGTGCCAGAGTAATCAAAAAACTGACCGACAATCCATCCTACTTCGATCAGGCATTATCAGCCGCAGTTAGTACGGACTTTTCAATCAACTGTTTTGACCGCTTCTCCCAAGATGTAATTGAGGCCAATCCAAAATCGATTGTGTGGCTGATTGATAACGATGGGGAAGCTGTCTTCGACCTATGGTTGGTTGAACAACTGGTCGAACTCGGTCATCGGATCACGGTAGTTGGGAAACCTGAACCTGCCAGTAACGATGCTACTGTAGCGGATCTATACCAAATGGCTGAACATCCGTTTTTTCAACAACTGCCTCAGCAGATCCACGCTGGCGATATCCAATTTATTTCTTCTGGTTCCATCACCATTGGGACTAACCTGCATCAAGCTACAACTGAGTTCGCCACCGCGATCTTGAATGCTGATCTGGTCATTTCTAAGGGACAGGGTAACTTCTTTACCACCAGAGGTCTACGTCGGGATACTTTCTATTTATTGATGTCTAAAGGCATTACAGCGGAAGAGTCAACTGGTGTAGTTGCTGATCATAGCAAGTTAATTGACGGCTTAATTTTAGGGTATGTTCCAGCAGGCACACACTATCCGGGCACTTTAGCCGACTTCTGTCAGCTATAGAAGACGCTAATCGGATCTGATCGGTCAGGTTCCTAATGTTCTATGACTCTTTTGTATTTACCGTTTGCTAGCAATTTCGACTAACGTTTGTCCTCTTACCTGATAGGTTCGATCGTCAACTAGTTCAACATGGCTCTGCTGAACTTTCGATTTCAGCGCAGTGGCTTCCAGTAGCTGTGTTTTAAAGGTGTAAGGTGGTTGAGTATGATACGGCTCGGTTTGACCGATTAACCGCATGGCTATTTCACCCACCTCGCGATGGAGTTGTTGCGATTTGAGGGGTGAAATAGAGAGCGCGCTGGTTTGAGAAAGACCAACTTTAGTTTCGACGGAGGCGATGTCGGGAACATATTCTTTAGCTTCTGCAATGGCCGTATCGTCACCACTAATGAAAATCGTTGGTACCCCTACCTCACCGGCGAGTGATATGTTAAGCCCGATTTCGCCGATTAGTTTCCCGTTCAGCCAGCAATTGTCTATGGTACGCGAACTCCAACTATGACATAAAACCCCACAGTTCGTATTGGACATCGAGTGGTGGCCGTAGAGTAGCATAGCGTCGAAAGTGGGATCTAACCCCCAGGGGACTGAAATTGGTCGGCCAATCACCATTTTAGCTTCAGCATGCATCAGCTCGTAGTTAATCCCGCCGGGGCCATGTCCGTCCAAAAACCAGATCTCTGTTGCCCCGCCAGCGATGACACCATCAATCAAGGCATTGATTTCCAGCGTCGCTAACCGTTTAGCTTGTTCGTAATATTTAGCGTCGCTATAGGTCTGTGACTTGAAGTCGACTACACCTGCGGTTCCTTCCAGATCTCCTAAAATAAAAACTTTCATAGTTCCTCCTTAGTTAGTTTAACTCGACTTGTTTTGGCGGGAACTTGTTAGGGAGATGCTTGTCTCGGGCGGAGTGAAACTTCCAGCCACTCGGCGCCTGCCTCGCCTTGGCACTCGTACCAATTGGAAACCGTAACCTAAAAAAGGGCAATACGAGTAAATTCATTGGCGTCAAAGTTGGATGGCTGAAAGTTTGGTAATCGCTATTTTCAAATGATAACATATCTCCAACCGAGAGGAAAATAGCTGGAGCCTTAACCACTCCATCGGATTCATCGAAGATAAGCGTCGTCGGAATGAGAACTTATATTTGGGGGTTATACTTTTCTATTTGGGCAGGGTTGATTGTGACCTCTATCGGTATCTCTCAGCCACAGGTTGGTATTGCCTTACCGGAAACTTCCGTTGCCAGCAGTGACAATGCGTTGGCTTCCTTTTTTAATCCAGCCGGTCTTAGCCACAATCAAACCTTGGATTTACACTATCTGCGTTCTTCTCAGAACCAACCTATTAAACGCAGTAACCAGGCATTTTTCCTTGCCACCCCCAATTCTGGCTTTTCAGTAGAAGGCCTGGGCGGTGTAAACGGTTTTGAGCGTTACACTGTCGCTAGTGGATTCTCGCTTGGATCTAGCTTTTCTTTGGGCGTAAGTTATGGTTGGAGTAGGGTCAAAAAGGATACCTCTGATCGATCTTGGTCGCTGGGGGCTCTCTACCGGCGAAGGTTTTTATCCTTTGGTATGGTAGCACGAGACCTTAACCGCAACTCATCTACCCCTCACTTTCTTAGAAGCAACCACGTTGGCGAAAGCAACGATCCGAATTTTGGGAGATCATTGGATCTTGGCTTCGCTATTCGTCCAGGCACTTCCAGGATGACGCTCTCTTGCGATTGGCAAGTAGGGAAAGATATTTTCAACAAAAGTATTAACTACCAGCTTTTAAACCATCTTCTCTTGGGATTGGAGGTACGACCTGTAGACCCGTTGATCCTAAAAGCTGGTTTGACGCCGGACGGCTACGCCTTTCAGTTTCAGATCAACTTGGCACAGTTTGGGTTTGGAGCTTATCGGCCTATCTCGACGTCAACCGGTCGTGCAACAGAAACAGAAAGCGTTGGATTTCTCAATTTCACCCAAGCGTTTAAGACCAAACCTATTCGTCGTCGATTTTACCTGGATCTAAAAGCAGAGGAAATTGGAGACCTCCTCCATTCTGCCAGCGAAGATCCACGAATCCAGGGGGCACTCATTCGTTTTGGGTCCTCCAACCTGGGATTTGGAGAGATACAGGAGTTGCGACAAAAGATTCTCCATTTTCAGGAACAGGATAAGAAAATGTACGCCTATCTGGAGGGAGATTGCTCGACCGGCAACTATCTATTAGCCAGTGCCTGTCACCAGATACTGATACACTCTTCCAGTACGGTTGATCTAATTGGCCTTCGGTTCGAGGTCTCATTCTATCGTCAGCTACTAGATCAACTGGGGATCGAAGTCGAAGTGCTGAAGGTTGGGAAGTACAAAAACGCGCCCGAGTCGTTTACAGGAGTCCAAATGTCCGATGCACACCGCGAGTCTTTAACGACCGTGCTGGATGATCTATACGATCAACTGACTCAGGCCGTGGCTGAAGGCCGTGGCAAATCTGTAGAAGAGATCAAGACACTGATCGACAACGGTCCTTATACCGCTCAGCGTGCTGTAGAAAATAAAGTGGTGGATAAAATTGTTACCCGCCATCAGCTAGAAGAGCTATTTCAAGCGGAGAAACTGGAGACTGGCGTTTACTACAATCAATTGGATTACGATTGGCAATTGCCGAAACCAAAGGTGGCGGTGATTGAAGCTCACGGTAACATGATGACAGGTGAAAGTTGGGCTGATCCGTTTTTTGGACAATCCATTATGGGGGCAGATACGATTTCGGCAGCGGTAAAATCGGTGATGGAAGACCCATCGGTCAAGGCGGTAGTGCTTCGTATTGATAGTGGCGGCGGATCGGTGTTGGCGGCTGATATTATCTGGCAGAAACTCATTCAGTTGAAAGAGGAAAAGACTTTGGTAGTCTCCATGGCAGATACCGCAGCTTCTGGCGGATACTACATCGCCGCCCCCGCTGATCGGATTTTGGCTAACCCCGGTACCATTACCGGATCAATCGGTGTTTTTGGTATGAAGCCGGTGGTAGATGGATTTTACCAAAAATTGGGAATTAATCACCAGATCCTGAAACGAGGGCGAAACGCTGATCTTTGGAGTATACACCATAAATCAACCGGGGCACAGCGTCAGCAGTTGACTACCGATGTTGAAGAAATCTATGATGATTTTGTATGGAAAGTCGCAAACGGTCGAAACTTGTCGGTAGAAGCAGTAGATAAAGTGGCACAAGGTAGAATCTGGTCTGGTCGTCAGGCTCTGGAAAACGGTTTAGTCGATCAACTTGGCGGTGAAGCGGATGCAATTCTGGTTGCACATCAACTGGCCAAACTAGACCCGAATGAAACTGAGATAGAACGGATTTCGCCTAAATCGTCTTTCTTGGGGGGGTGGTTAAGGTCTATTGCTAACCGATCAGATTGGAGGGAGAATACGTCTACGCTACTTCATCGTTTGCGATATAATTACCTATGGTCACTGACGCCATACGAGCTTAGATTAGACAAGTAAGTGAAACGCGATTCAAAGCCTACCCCTCAATTTCGAATCAAAGCAACTTTACAAAACTTTTTCTCCTCCTCTACGCTAGAACTATTGGAATCACCTCAAACACCCCATCAAGATCACTTCCAAAAACCGAGACAACAGATGGTGCAACGACAGATCCACAACCGGGGGATCCGGTCGAAGTCAGTCTTGACTGCCATGCAGCGTGTGCCACGTCATCTGTTCATGTTACCGGAATACCGGTCCGATGCTTATAACGATCAAGCTTACCCTATTGGATTTGAACAGACCATCTCCCAACCTTACATTGTCGCTTTAATGACGGAGTTGCTAGATCTACAACCTGAATCTCGGGTATTGGAGATCGGCACCGGTTGTGGCTACCAGACGGCAGTCCTGGCCGAGATCGTTGAGCAGGTCTATACCGTCGAAATTATCGACAACTTGGCGCAACAAGCGTGGAAACGATTAACAGATCTAAATTATCAAAACATTGAGAGGAAGGTCGGAAATGGCTATTCAGGGTGGGAACATCAGGCGCCGTTTGATCGAATTATTGTTACCGCAGCCCCACCGACGTTACCTGATCGGCTGATTGATCAGCTGGAGATAGGCGGGAAAATCGTTTTGCCGATTGGTAAGACTAAACAGGATTTATTACAGATTACCAAATTGGAAAGAAAACTGGTGAAGAAATCTTACGGTGGTGTTCGGTTTGTCCCGATGACACAATATCAACAATGATCGGCCTCAGATAACTCGGATAATTAGATGCAAACTAAACATCACTATTTAGATCCGGTCGCACTTTCCCGGTTGGGGAATCTGGAACTGGTCGCCCGGTTGGTAGTCGAAGGTTTTGTGACAGGACTACATAAAAGTCCCTATCAAGGGTTCAGTGTCGAGTTCTCGGAGCACCGCCAGTACATGCCGGGTGATGAGATTCGCCACATCGACTGGAAGGTTTTTGGCAAGTCAGACCGGTACTACGTCAAGAAATTTGAAGAAGAGACCAACTTACGGGTCTATTTGGTTCTAGATACCAGCCAGTCGATGACCTACCAATTTGATGGTAGCGGTATTAGTAAATTACAGTACGGTTGTTACTTGGCTGCTTCTCTGACCTATTTGATGCTGAAACAGCGTGACTCGGTTGGGTTAGCCACATTCGACCAACAGATCCGTGACTACATTCCACCTCGTGGCGTCCCAACCCATTTGCAGGCGATTATCTCAATACTGGAGTCGATCACCGCTGGTGCAGAAACAGATGTGGCAACAGTATTACACGATCTGGCAAAGCGGATTGTTCGGCGGGGATTAGTGATTGTTATCTCTGATTTATTAGATCAGCCGACCAAAGTGCTATCGGCTTTAAAACATTTTCGGCATCGAAAGCACGAAGTAATTGTCTTTCACCTTCTCGATTCAGCAGAAAAAACTTTCCCTTTTCAAGGCGCAATCTCTTTTCAAGACCTCGAGACAGGACAACGGTTGGTAACGCAAGCAGATAGCCTCAAGTCCAGTTACCTTGAACAACTTAACAGGTTTATTCGAGACTATCAACGAGGGTGTGGTGCCAATATGATCGATTACGTTCAGATTAACACCGAGACTCCATTTGATTATGCGTTATCCGCTTACCTGTCCAATCGACAGTCTTGATTTATTGACAGGTTAACTACATCGATCTGATTTCTGCGAGAAAAAGGGGGCGCAGGAAGAACTCTAAAGTGAGTCAAAGGGCTCGATGATCTTTTATCTTTAATGCTGTGCTGTCCTTTTCTATAATGGTCGCCAATTCCTGCGAGATAGCTAAGTTTCCAAAATCGATTAGCAGCCGGATGGCGTCTATAGTAATCGTTCGAACCGGCGGCTTTTTTGGAATTCAGAGGAGAAAACTATGAAATACCTGCAACTTGGAGATCGAAATGTCTCCCAACTGGTCTTGGGAACAATGGCCTTTCACATGGGTGATCTTGATGGGGCTTACAGCGTCTTTAATCGTTTTAGTGAGGCCGGTGGTAACGCCTTTGACACCGCATATATCTATTCCGGTGGAGATTGCGAACGGGTGCTTGGCCAGTGGATGAAGCACCGTAAAAACCGCAGTCAAACCTTTGTGATTGCTAAAGGAGGTCACCCCAACGGCAGTGTTCCTCGTCCTCGAATTGCGCCGGAGGAGGTGCGAGCAGATCTGGAAGTTTCTCTGATTCGCACCCAAACCGATTACTTCGATCTCTATCTTTTGCACCGTGACGATGAGCGAATTCCTGTTTCAACAGTCGTAGATTATATGGATCAAGAGATTCGGCGAGGACGGATCCTTGCTGCTGGAGTTTCTAACTGGTCGCCAACTCGCGTTCAAGCGGCCAACGAGTACGCAGTGCAATCGGACAAACATCCATTGATCGCTATCAGTAACAATATCAGTTTGGCTGCTGCTAAGAAGCCTCACTGGTCCGGTTGTTTTCTAACTGACCAGGCTGCATGGGACTGGCACAATGAGAATCAATTCCCCTTGATTCCCTGGTCTTCTCAGGCCAGAGGATTCTTTAGCGGAAACTTTAGTCCCGATAAGCCTGACAATTTACACGTGGTCGACATCTACTATACCGACGACAACTTTGAACGGCTTAATAGAGCTCAACAACTAGGGCAGGAGAAAGGCTGTACTGCAATTCAGGTTGCCTTGGCTTATGTCATGCACCAGCCTTTTCCTACTTTTCCTATTTTTGGTCCAGTCAACCTGGATGAACTTAACTCTAGCCTGGGAGCCGTTGAGGTTAAACTAACGGAGAAAGAGATGCAGTGGTTAAATCTGGAGAGTAAGACTCTGGGAAGTTAAAACACTACTAACTAAATGTAAAAAAGTACAGAGGTCGTTTCAAGGCTGAAAAGCAAATGAGAAACACGTTGACTTGGTATGAAGATCGTGTTACAATTTTTTCTATGGCGATGTTGGGCGGCCTACGGGCCAACGGAACGCAACCTTATAGTGCCCTCTGAATTTCAGAGGCTGGAGGCTAGTGGAAGGTGAAAAAAACGAGTATCTGCTTTTTGTTGTCTTATGTTGCTTTATCAGCACTTTTGTGTGAAGTTTGGGCACAGAAATTTCAACCTGCTGGTGAAGATTGGATTGAATACTGGTATGGTATGGATTTGGTAAAGAACAATGGTGGCTTTAACGCCTCAGCTAAAATCGACTGGTTAGCTGAAGGAACCAACAAGAAGCTGAAAGATGCTGAAGTTACTACGCCAGGTGGGCTCCGCAAACTAAAATCCCTTAAATCAGTCAAGCTTCCCAAAAATGGTGGTGATCTGAAGTGGGATGTCATAAAAATCAATACCAATGATGATAAGAATATGTCGACCAGCCATGGGGAAGGTGATCTGAGTAATATCGAATGGTATGGTCTTATCGTCATCAAGTCTAAGTCGGCTCGCACTACCAAAATACACCCGGCTCATGACGATTATGCCCATATTTGGCTGAATGGAGAGAAGGTTTTTGACAATTCACAATGGACTGGCGGAGCTCGAATCGTTAAAAATCCAACTAAAGTCAAATTGAAGAAAGGCGACAACATTTTGCTTTTCCGGTGCGGAGAATCTGGTGGCGCCGATTACGTTAATTTGCATTTTGAGAAAACCGATAACGATCTTAAGATTTTGCCCACTACTGATAAAAAGTTTTTTCAACATGTCCAAGCTTTAGCTGTTGATGCTGAAAGTAAGCTAGCAACTGTTTGGGCTGAAGTGAAAACCTACCGTTAGTTGTGACTGTCGGATTTCTGATCGATAGAACTACTAACTGACGATCCACATAATTTTGAAAATTACCAAAGAAAGGAAATAAGATGAAGCTACGATCTATTGCTCTATTAGCCTTAATACTAGCCGTTGCTATTGCTCCTGTGGCTAGCGCTCAAAAATATCAGAAAGGGGATGACTGGATTTCCAAATGGTGGGGACTAGACTTGGTCAAGGACACCGGTGGTTTTGCCGTCTCTGCCAAGACAGACTGGTTATCAGAAGGAACAGGGGGTATTTTAAAGCAGGATGCCCTCTCTACAGGCAGTAACCTGCATTTGACTAAAACTTCAACTGTCAATTTACCCAAAAACGGCGGAAACCTGGAGTGGCAGATTGTCACTCTTGTGGTGGAAGATGATAAGAATATGTCGACTAGTTTGGAAGGTGAAGGTAAAGACCTGAGCAATATCGAATGGCACGGTATCATTGTGATTAAAGATCCCAAAGGCCGCACTACCACGATGAACCCAGCCCACGACGACTACGCCCATATCTGGTTGAACGGTAAAAAGGTCTACGACAATGAGAAATGGACAGGGGCTGCAACGAAAGTTACCCATCCGACCAAAGTCACGCTAAATAAGGGCGAAAATGTTTTGGTCTATCGGTGCGGTGAGTCCGGTGGCGCTGACTATGTCAACTTAAAGTTTAGTCCAACAGACGGCGACTTGCAAATCGCTCCAACCACTGACGGTAAATTCTTCGAGGTCATTACGGCTGTGGATCCAAAGGACAAAACAGCTGTTACTTGGGCTAATATCAAAGCCTCTCGCTAGAATAACCATTTTTAAGCTAGCGTTAGATCCCGACTGTTGTCTCGATTCTGTAGGTGACGGTCGGTTTTTTTTGCCTGTAGCCGAAAATGTCAAAAACAACCGGAATGAAAAAATAGTAACGAGTAATAAGTAAGCGAGCCTTGAACCAATTCGTTATGGCATCGCTGGATTGGGGCGATTTGGCTTGAACATAGATGCCAACCAAATTCGTCCTCTGTAGACGAACGATTGGTGGCGTCGTTGAACCGCTACCTGAACGAAGACAAGAAGCGGTAGATGAATTTGGCCGTCAAACCCACCAGACCTTCGAGCCTCTGGAACTAAATGTTTATACAGCCCAACGGAAGTGTATTTTATCGTCAACGTTCATCAACCTTAGTTATATCACTTCACATGCTGTGGATGAAATATTATCTTTTAAAAAATCGAAGGCGAGACCTTAACGTTATCGAAATTTAATTGGGGAAAATTAACTTGGAATAAATACCCATATAATTTGTGTCTGAATTATGATCCTACCAGTTTGTGTTTCAAGAAGCATGACTTTGACAAACACGAATTAATACGAGATAATGTTCCTTGAAAAAATTAACAGAGAGGATGATATTTCTACCTCATACGCTGGTCTAAATTGTGAATGTCAACACTCTACCAAAACTTGAACCGATCCAAATAGTCTAGAATATCTTACGACAGGAATTTAGATCAGAGGATTTCCAATTTAAGGAGATTAGACGAGGTGGCTGTGCTTTTGTCTTTCAGGCCCAACTCAATGACCAGCATATGCCTTGAGAATTTGTAGTTAAGAACATCCGACCATCAATAATTTTAGGATTTTAAAACGTTTGGAAGGTTTGAATATCCCACCTGTAGCAATTCGATCCAACCGTTGGAACAACCTTTATTACTCGATAAAGGCATTTTTGTCTGGGAAACACGAATCCAATTCCTATCAGAATATACTAAAACTAATCTAGTCCGCCACTAGAATCCATCAAGTCCATTCCAATAAGTGTGGTTATTTAGATTGATTGAACCACCGAAACGGGGCCTTCGTATATCCGGCTAGATACCATGAAAACCAGTTCACAGAACGTGCTAGAACACTCTATTCATATCAGGTCCGTTTAGTCTAAATACCAATTTAGCCGGTCAATTAATTTATAAAGTGAACAGTATCTTGGTAGAGGGAAAAAACTATCTTTCGGTCAATGCTAGCTAGGGCCAGGACATTAATTCCAGTTTGTCCCAGATGGGAAAAGGGAAAATTGTACTTGAACCAAAGTGTGGAGTAAATTGACATTATTTAGACAAACAAAAATGAAAATTGCAAAAGTTGTAACTTCACAACCATGGTGGGTATTAGCTCATATTTGTTGGTTAATCACGATTGCCGCTCAAGCCTCGTCTGATACACACATTCAATATATTTCGCATTTTGAGAGAGGATTGTTGTCCATGTTTCGTGGTCAGGAGCACTCAGCGGTTGAGTCGTTTGAATTGGCCTTAGAACAAGAGGCCGACCATTTTCAACTCTACCACTATCTAGGTTGGGCTCATTCCGAACTGAAAAACTGGCAAAAATCGATTGTCATTTATCAAAAATCACTTAAGCTGAATCCCAATAATGCCGAGGTGTTGTATTCACTGGGGACGGCTCACTTTGAACTTGGTGATTGGCCAGCGACAGTTGAGGCGACCAACCGTGCATTAGCTTTGATTCCTGACCATGCCCGTGCCTTAAATCTACTTGGTCGAGCTAAGATCAAACTGAGTCAGTTTGACGAAGCAATCGTACATTTATCCCAGTATGTTGAATATCATCCAGTGGATGCCGTGGCCTGGCAACAGCTTGGGGCTGCCCATGTCAGCCTAAAATTGTTCGAACGGGCTATTCCCTACTTCCAGAAATCAATTGCGTTGGATACAACTTTTGCCCAACCTCATCACGGTTTGGGCACGGCATATATGCGTCTAGGTCGACAAGAAGAAGGGCTCGCCAAGCTGACCTATTATCGTAAACTTCAGACAGCCTTTGCTGAGTACGAGCGGTTGGCACGGTTGACCTATAATGACCCAACTAACTTGCAAGGTTGGCAAGATTTCACCCGCTTATTGATGGACCAACGACGCTATCCCGAAGCTGTACAATCATTTCAAAAATGTATCGAATTAGACCCCAATAATCCTAGTCACTACCACGGCCTTGCCCAGGCCTTCATTAACTTAGATTATTTAATTCCAGCTCGTCAGGCAATTAATCAGGCTTTGAACATTAAACCCGACGCACCAATTTTATACAACGCCCTAGGTAGTATTTATGCTATGGAAGGAATGCCCCAAAACGGGATTCAAGCGTTCCAACAAGCAGTTGGACTCGCCCCTGATGTACCTTACTTTCATCTAAACCTTGCTCGACTTTATGAACAAGTTGGAAACCAGAAAAAGGCCGATGAACATTACGAGCAATACAAGCAATTAAAACCAGATGAAGAACCTCCTTAATTTCGCCAGTTTTATCGTTAGTCTCTATCTACTTAGTTGTTCGGGCATCTGGGCGGAATCGCCAGAGATGGTGTTAATTCCAGCTGGATCTTTTACCATGGGTAATGATAACCGAGCTGAAGATGAGAAACCTGCTCATTCCGTTTACATAAATGAGTTTCAGATTGGCAAGTACGAAGTCACCAATCGGGAATATTACCAGTTTGTGCTCAAGCATCCTCAGCATAGGCCTGAATCATTCTCGAGAGAGCATGGTATTGGCAGTTGGCCTGAGCGTGCCCTGAAATTTCCCGAGCAACCAGTGGTTGGCATTTCGTGGCACGATGCTGTAGCATACGCTAAATCAGTAGAGATGAGACTTCCCACAGAGGCAGAATGGGAGAAAGCCAATCGGGGTTTGACTGACCGTTACTGGCCTTGGGGCAGTGATCCGGCACCAAGAGCCAACGTCTGGTCACCTAATGGCCCTAATGGTCTAACAGCCGTTGGCAGTTACCCGGAAGGAAAAAGTTTTTACGGTGTCATGGATATGGCTGGCAATGTTTGGGAATGGACGGCAGATTGGTACAGCGATACCTACTATTACACTACCCCCAAACAAAATCCAAAGGGACCTAAGAAAGGCACCTGGCGGATAATTCGAGGTGGTAGTTGGGTGGACGCGCCCCATCGTTGCTCGACAACCTTCCGCTTCTATTTTTACCCCTGTTTGAAATCCTCCTTCGTCGGTTTTCGTTTAGCTAAATCTGCTGACTCGGCTGAGAATTGAGAATAAGGAAGTAGCAAATTTAATTTACTACTTCCTCTTCAAACTTGTCCAAATCAATTTCCTGTGATATGCCAAATTATCTTGAGGTCAATTCTGCTAATATCAATAATCACTACTACATTGACAGGTAATTTCTTCAACACTTGAACAAATCGCTTACCATCTTGATGGGTTAAAGAATCGACACAGACATCACCAAGTACTCCGATCAACAGCTTATATGTATCATCATGGCCATTGATTGTTTTTTGAGGGTAACCAGCTTTAGTTTTAGAATCTAGGAACTTCTCGGATAATTCAGACATGGAAATACTGTTTACTGATTTGGGCTCTTTCTCTCTTTCAATAAATGAAGAAATCATTCAGGGTGGAGTCACTGTTGATCTAAAAGACAAAGTAGCATTTACTTGGGTCGATATTAGACTTCTAAATAGTAGGGTAAAGCCGTAAAAGAGCCACTAAACATGACATCTTTCAAGTGGTTTAAGAATGAGTTTTTTCTGTCATTGAATACGATCATTTCTACGATTGTATCTCCAAACATATTCCGCCAAATACAAAGCCAATCTTTCCTAGTTGAGACCGCCTTTTGCCGTCAGTCTTCTTTGAAGGTAAGTCCAGAATCTTTCCCGACCATTGACCATGGCTGTACTCACCTGGGTTGTGTTTTACCAAGCCATGAACATCACCATTAGCCGCAACTCCGGTCTAGCTTTTCCAGCTCTCAGAACAGATAGGACTTCCCAACTCCACCCGTCGGCAGATCAGAGGTAATAACGTCTTTGCTTCGACAGCAGAAACCACTTGTGCCCACACCTTTCCACCTCGGCCTAAGATGCCAAAACAGGAGTTTTGGAACTCCCTCTTCCACGTTTACTACTAGCGGCTTTGGTGCGGTGTCTTTTGTGGTTCCATTGTGCCCCAATATAGGTTTCATCCACTTCTACCGGGCCTGAAAAGATATCCGGTATATCCTTCTGAAAGCTGTCTTTTACATGGCTGTGGTTCCCTGTTTCCTGAGCCATGGCAATGATGGGTAAACGCCTGAAAAACCAGGGCCAAAGATTGGACCATTCTTGGCGGGCAAAATGCGGGGGAATTCACCAGGTTTCCATTCGTAACGACAATAGCGGCAACGTTTCTTTTCTCTTCGGACACAGGAAAGCTTTTGACAACCGCAACCGAAACACTTTAATTGCTTTTTCATAGGTGTAATTTATCAACATTGGTGGCTAAACTGTGGCTTTACCCAAAATTATTATCCAGATGAAGCTGGCG
>Ga0208128_1000387_pt1 | contig 18093 bp, 16 predicted proteins | sample ETNtaG_35_FD_185758 | JGI IMG/M metagenome (GOLD analysis project Ga0208128, IMG submission 185758) | Marine microbial and viral communities from oxygen minimum zone, Eastern Pacific Ocean - ETNP201306PF51B (SPAdes) (version 2) | ecosystem: Environmental > Aquatic > Marine > Oceanic ... | reverse complement strand
TGATCTGTCTATACTTCATCAATGCTCCCGTAGTATTTGTTCTTTGACTAAAACGAGAATAGTATATCACTCGCTTTTTTTCACATACTAGCTGTTGCACTTACGAAAAAAATCCGCCAATGACCTAACTGGCAAACAAATTAGAGTGATTGAATTAGGTCATATACCAGCAGGGAATTACGTGGAATCAAATAGGGCAATTTATTGGGATGGTAGGACTGAAGATGGTGAACAAGTATCTTCAGGAACCTATTTCTACCAAATTGAGGCGGGAGATTATACAGAAACACGCAAGATGGTGATTCTGAAGTAGATGAAGAATCGTATTCAATCACATCTACTTCTACTCATCTCAACACTGTTATTGGGTACAGGCTTTCTTAATAACCAATTCAAAGTAGCCGAACAGAAGTGGTTCCAAAACCACCAGCAGGATACTGAGAGCTTAGTGATAGGAAGAATGGTTAAGGCTAAGCGTGACGGTATCTTCTCCGCAGGTGGCCTGACGGGTCAGGTTTCAGGGATACAGCAGATCGCTACTGCTAAATTGCAGTGGTCAGGGCCGGCTGTTAGTAGTCAGTACCAGGCCTATTACAATGATTTGGATTTCACCTCTTTTAACCCCTATTTTTCTCAAATTGGCTTCCAGGCTATTACGTTCAGCTTAATCGACAAAATTCTACCGCTATCTCCTCCGCACTATATCACTGTACTCAAAGTCTTGAATGCTTACTCTTTTGCTTTTGTTCTATCGTTGATTATTAGATGGTTTAAGATAGAATTTGGTCTGTTTAGTGCCCTGATGGTGTTGCTGACTACCATCTGCTCACACTGGGTAACCGTGTTTGGGCGTAATTTGTGGTGGGTAATGTGGGCGTTTTATCTTCCCTATTTAGTCAGCCTCCATCACCTGGAGAAAAAAACGCCCACTAATAGAGCTCTCCTACTTATTTACATCACCGTTTTTATTAAGTGTCTCTATAATGGGTATGAATATATCACCACTACGCTACTGATGATGGTGACACCTTACATCTACTATTGGCGGCTTGAAGGTTGGAATTTCAAATGTTTAGTTAGACGACTACTAATAGTCGGCACTACGGCTATGGTCAGTATACTTTCAACCACTATTATATTGGCGGCCCAAATCTCGGCCGTCAAAGGTGGATTAAAAGCTGGATTCCATCATATTTTCATCTACTCGGTGGGCAAAAGAACGCATGGAGACGCTGGTAGTTATCCTGAAGTTTATGCTAACAGCCTGAAAACGGACGTGCTAACGGTAGTCAAGAGATATTTAAATGGATTTATTTTTGATTTTAATCAGATGCTGTCTGGTTCCAGCCCATACTTAAAAGTCAAGTACCAGGCGGTAATTGTTGTTTTTGCTCTCGTTTCCTGTTTAGTGTTGTTGTGCCACTCTCTATTTCAACAGGGCAAGTTACCTCAGCTAGAAGGCTCAATAGACAAACTGAAAGCCTTATCTACAGTCCTCTGGTTCTCATTGTTGGCCCCCTTATCATGGATGGTTATATTCAAAGGGCATTCTTACATTCATACCCACATGAACTTTATCACCTGGCACATGCCTTTTACACTGCTGGGATTTGGGCTGGTGGGCACATTTTTATCTCTACTGTTTACGACTATCTATAATCTCAGATCAGGTCGAAGATTTTAAACGGGAGCCAAAAGCTGGTTCCACAGCCAAGCAGAGGTGAGGAGATGATTGTTCTATCTCTTTTAGTCTTAATTGGTGTGGTTATAGCTATTCTCTTTCGTTTGCCTATATTCTCAATTGGTAACCCAAAACATAGTCCCATTTGCCCTGTCTGTAAAACTCGGCGGGAAAAAGCGACCCAACCGGCTGAAATAGAAAACCCTTATACTCCGTTCAAACCTTACCCTAAATGTGGTTTTTCAGGCGTTTCAATGTAGATTCAATCCTCTCTAACAAACCAGCGAAGGGCAACAACAGTCTCGACAATTTCACCAGCAAGTGCCAAATAACCAAACCTGCCGCAAGTATTTCAAACACCAAATTTCTGATTGTCGAAGAATGATAAAGCTGCACACCGTTAAGATAATACCAATAATGACATACAGGGTCTGAAATATCTTATACCGTTTTACAGGCTGGTTAATGCAGAGGTATTTAATCTGTTTCACTGTTCAACCCAATCGTTGCATAAATTTACGATTTGGTTTATAATAACCGATTAGAGGGAATGTATTGATACATTGAACCTTGCACAAGAAGTTGAAGAAGAGCAATTAAGGCGAGCATTAACAGGCTCGTCTTTTTTGTTATTGGGATTAAAGTCGCAGTAAAACCTAACGACAATTATAGTATCTTCCAAACTTCCTTCTTGTGTAAGGTGAGTCATCTCCTCTGACTCACCTTCTTTTTTGCCTTCATCTATTTCCCAATAAAGACAGCAATCTTAATCAGATATTTAATCTCATAGCAGTATATCGTTTTTTGGCGGCTATGCAAGCTGGGCGGATTAATGCAACGAGTAGCCATATTTGTGGATGTGCAGAATATTTATTACACTACCAGGCAAAGTTTCAACCGTAACTTTAACTACAATGCTTTTTGGGCACAGACGACTTCAGGCAGAGAAATAGTTGCCGCCACTGCCTATGCCATAGATAAAGGCGATGAAAAGCAAAGACAGTTTCAGAATATACTCAGAGCAATCGGTTTTGAAGTCAAACTGAAGCCCTTTATCCAAAGAAACGATGGTTCAGCTAAAGGTGATTGGGATGTTGGCATTACACTGGACGTAATGGAATATGCACCACAGTCAGATGTGGTGGTATTGGCCTCAGGAGATGGTGATTTTGATTTATTGCTCCATAAAATACGAATGGGCTATGGTGTTTTAGCTGAAGTCTATGGTGTCAGGCAACTTACCGCTCAGTCTCTAATAAATTCTGCCACCACATTTATTGCCATCACAGATGATTTGCTACTATAAGCATCACGAGTCAGTAATAGTGAACTTAATTCTTATTACTTCTATTTCAGTGGGTGGGCTAGCCCCATCCGAACCCCTACTAGTTTCAATTTCTACTTCGTCAATCCCCACGTAATTCTCCTTTGCTTGATAGCAATATACGGCTTCCCAGTTTGTGGTTGAATCTCTGATAATTTCGCTAACTTGATAATGTTGGGCTTGCCCTTTATTAAAACCCCCTCTTCATCACCAGAAATTCCTGTTTTGTACTTATAAGACTCCGACTGCTTTAATTCCACCAAGATTAAGTTGTCTTGATTATTATCGGCTTTTTGAGGCAGAACGTTGTAGTTCATGCCCTGATTACAAGAGACAATAGTAAAGACTATGGCTGAAAGGAGGAGAAATATTTGTCGATTTAGCATAAAATATCTTGAACTCACAAGCTTAGACCTCGGTAATAAGGTTATCAATCGGTAGCGAAATGCCAATTTATACTCGGAACAATATTAGATTATTACATATCCATATGTACCTAAAAACAGGTGGAGTATCTATCACCGAACAATTTTTCGAGGAGGGATGGACGGTTACCTACCATAACAGGTTGGAAACGACCAAATCCACCGATTATCCAGAACCTTCCCAACATCTACACTATGAACGGTTAACTGAGTCTAAAGTCTTTGATTCACTCGCTACCACTATTGACGGCATGACAACCGTGCAGGATTCCATCTATCAATTGGATTCGCTGGTTCAAATAGGTAGAACCACCTTTTACACCTAATCATCCTTACTTTTTACCACGGCTTTATATTACACTACATCACTTACTTTTTGGCTATTATCAATATGTTTTGTGAGGTGAAAATTGAAGGCTGCACTTTTCTACGGCGGAAACGACATCCGCTTGGAGACAATTACCACACCGGAACCTGAGCCAGGCTATGTCTAGGTTAAGGTACACGCTTCCGGTATTTGTGGAGGGGATATTCACGGCTACCTCCATCAACCTGATCAACCGCGTCCACCACGTACCGCAGGCCATGAACTAGCAGGTGTAATTTCTGGGCTAGGGGAAGATATCACCCAATTTCAAGTTGGCGACCGCGTCGTTATTGAGCCGACTGTGCCCTGCAACGATTGCCCACAGTGTTTGAATGGCAACTATAATATCTGCTCTAAATTGCGCCATATCGGTGGCGTACAGAGAGGAGGCGGTTTTGCCGAATATATGACAATTCCTGAAGATAATGCATATCATCTACCGGATCAGCTCTCTTTTGAAGCCGGGGCACTGGCTGAAGTCTACGCAGTTGCAGTACATGCACTATCTCGGACCCCTGTCCAGCCTGGTGATTTGGTGGCGGTTATTGGAAGTGGTCCTGTCGGATTGGCAATTGCACAAATGGCGGATATTGCTGGTGCTCAAGCAGTAATGGTTTTAGGAAAACCAGAGCAACCGCTCCAAATTGCCCAACAAATGATGTTTTGCCATACTATCAATGTCGACCGTCAAGATCCAGTTGAGGAGGTTAAAGCGTGGAGTCGTGGTATAGGGGCAACTGTTGTTTTCGAGGCGGTTGGTGGCCGTGCTAATACGCTTCAGCAAGCGACAGAAATCGCAGCTAAACGAGGGCGAATTTGCATGGTGGGAGGGCATTCGGCCCCGTTGACTCTCCACGAGAGGTATGCTCGAAGCAAAGAGCTGACCATCTCCTGGTCGTTTTGCTATGGTCGGCGTGATGGTCGGAAGGAATTCCAACTTGCAATTGACCTGTTGGCAGCAGGTAAGCTGAATCCAGATCCCCTAATTACGCACCAGTTTCCGTTAGATCAGGTTATAAAAGCCTTTGACGTAGCCGCCGGACGAGAGGAGTACGGCTCGATAAAGGTCCTGGTACTCCCCTGAAAAACGCTGGATTAGATCCTGTCGGGTGCGGGAACATTATCCTGACAGTAAGTAAACAGGGCGGAATAGCGTCTGCCGTTTGAATGGCATCTCTGCTACGTGTTGCAGGTGTGGTTCCCATTTGTGCCATTTATTACCGACAACATTGTAGCTGTTGAAAACTGCTACTCGATCTATTTCCTCATCTCCCCAACGGCTCCGGTGTGGGTAACAGCCTCGCTGAAGATCAAGGCTGAGCCTGCAGAACACTCATAGTCTTCCCAAAGGATTTGGGCGGTGAATAGGCGCCTTTATGACTGCCTGTTAAGAACATCGTACCGCCGCACCCTTTTGCACTGGATTCAGTTCCTACACCACTCGAGTCAGGCCACTGTGTGCACGGTTGTGGTGCAAATAGTGGGTATGCGAGTTGCCAGGACAGAGACCGCATCAAGTGGCATTGCCCCAAGAAAGCCAGCAAGAAAGGGACAAGGTCTTCCCTGTGATTAGCTGGATGTCGATTCCTCGTCTATTAGAAGGCGGTTCGAGCGTGGCTCGCTTGAGTTTTTGATGCGGAGAATTTATTGATCTTCTTGTTGGAAGTATCAGCAAATCACATTCGGATATGTTGAATGGGTTCATCCGATTACCCTTCCAACAGGTTTGCCTCTGTAAAATAGGCTTTCAGTGAGCCGAATTAGACACTAGCCTATGAAATGATTCACTGATAGCTCACTGATTTAGAGAATTCTTACATCGCTTTAGCTATCGAGTAGGTGGCGAACTGCATCCTTCAATTTGGTTTCAAAAAAATAATCAACCCTCCTAGCTCAGGGTGTTGGAGGGTTGATTTGATATTCTCAGAGGGGTTTGTTAAACACGGCACATTGAATATAGGATTATTGATGAAATAGTCTTAGATGATTTAAGTCAACTACCTAATGCCGCAATTACCGTTATAAATAAATCTGTCGTAAACTAAAAAGAAAAACGGTGGACATCCGGCATAAGATATATAACGATCCTATGATTTGAAAAAGTCTAACCGGTCGTCATAGAATATGCTATCATAGATATTTGCATGAAATAGTGGATTCTATCGTCTAAGTGAAATGAATCGGAGTGTGTTATGACAGAACAACGGAAGAAAAACATTATCCTGATTCTAGCCGATGACCTTGGTTATGAGTGTCTCAGTTGCTACGGAGGAAAATCCTACGACACTCCTAATCTTAATGCTATGGCTGCGTCCGGCACGCAATTCACTCATGCCTACGCACTGCCATTATGCACACCTACCCGCATCCAGATAATGACCGGAAAGTACAATTTTCGCAATTGGAAAGCTTTTGGCATTCTCGACCCAAGTGAGAAAACATTCGGCCATTACATGCAGTATGCTGGTTATAAAACCTGTATTACCGGGAAATGGCAGCTTCGGAGCTATAACCCTCCTGATTTTGAACCGGAATGGCGAGGTCAGGGGATGTTGCCGGAAAATGCCGGCTTCGATGAGTATTTTCTCTGGCACGCCGGGCACACCGAGGACAAAGGCTCACGGTATGCAGACCCAGTGATTCTCGACAATAACGGTCTCCGCCAAGACACGGAAGGAAAGTACGGGCCGGACCTTTATACCGAGTACCTTCTCGACTTTGCTAAACGCCATCAGGATCAACCATTTTTCATCTACTATCCGATGGCACTCACTCATGGGCCATTTATGCCTACTCCGGATAGCCCCGGGTGGGCTAGGGACCGTCAGAAGAGCGATCTCAAAAACTTCACAGACATGGTCGAATATACCGACAAGCTGATCGGTCGAATTATGGACGGACTCGACAACTTGGGACTCCGTGACGACACACTGGTCATGTTTATTGGTGATAATGGGTCACCTACTGAAGTGGTGTCGATGCTAGGCGACCGGCCATTCCAAGGAGGTAAAGGGAAATCTACCGATGCTGGAACTCGTGTTCCCCTGGTAGCCTCCTGGGGTAACTGTGAGACTGGAACCACCATCTGCGATGACTTGGTGGACTGCAGCGATTTTCTACCTACGATAATGGACGTTGTTGGGACTCCTTTACCATCCGATGCTATCTGCGACGGTCGGTCATTCCTGCCCCAATTGGTTGGGGAAAGACCAAATCCAAGAAAATGGATTTATGCCTGGTATAACCCATTACCGGGCTGGGCCAAAGAGGGGTATCACTTGCAGGAGTGGGCTCAAGATCAAACATGGAAACTCTACGATGACGGTCAGCTCTATAATCTCGTGGCCGATGAACTAGAAGAATATCCTATTGAGGAAGATACGGAAGCGTCAAAAGCCGCTCGGCAAAATCTCCAATCGGTGCTGAATCAGATGAAGCAACAGCAGTAAGAATCTGTCGAGATCACTGATCGATCCAACCTTCTAAAATAGATACCCAAAAAGGGTCGGTTGAAATGACCCGGATTACATTCATTGAAGGTAATATCTTCGCCTAGGTCTGAAAATGGCCAGTGCGCTTTTGCAACCTCAGTGCATACACCTCAGGTAAAGAAGCATATGTCGAGTTAATGCAGAAACGATACAACAATCAGGTCACAACTCTCAACACCACCCACAACACGGACTTTAGAATTTTGGGATACATTAGTCCAAACCAAAAGGCTGACGATTAGTCACTAAACCTAAGTGGCGACACCCACAAAGAGCGAGTTGCCTACACTTTCCTGTTTCAGATTCTAGATAAGGCCGGGGAACTAAGTACGTGTAGTTCAAGACCACGGTTCCAACCCCCTATTTTTGGCGGTACGAATGACCTCAATTTTTCCTTACCCATCGGTATCATTCTGCTCTACACCAAATACTTTCCTGTAATATATTGTGGTGTTATCTAGAAAGACCCTTCGAGTATACCAGTGCTTAGGTTGATAGCTGTTGAAGTGTTTGTCAGGCATCCCTATATGCCGGCCCCTTGGCTCTTAATAACCATTGGTACGAGTTTAGAGACTGAATGAAGCAATGGGGAGCGGGACAAATCCATCGACATCTGGATATAACCCATCCCATTGAATCCAGAGATTAAACCCGGCCATGGTTAACCCGGCTCCGGTTTGGAAGTCTTGCCAACGATGGTGTATCACCGACTTGAAATGACAGGCTAAAGTCAGCCTCGATCAAACGTTCTCCACCACCATGTGCTGATTCCATTGCCCCAGCTGACACCGCCGTAGATTGATTGGATGCCAATCGACGCCGGCAAACCCTTAATCGGCCAAAACGACCATTTCCTCTTTGAGGACATCGACGAAATAATTATTCCGCCTGGAAACGCAATCTACTTGTTGTGATTGTAATGGCGCCTCCGGGTTTGAATGAAAATGATTTTACAGATGACCGTTTGGCTTTGGTACTTTCCTTTCTTGGTTCTGGTGAATTCACCCGGGACTAAGATTGGCGATGGGCTTACACGTGTGGTAGGATTTGATGGCTCATTAACCATATTGTCCAGCATCAAAGCTGATGTGATGATAAAGCGAGGATCTTATACTTGTCAAAAATTGCGGTTTTCCCCGGGAGTTTCGACCCCATTACTAACGGGCACGTCGACTTAATAGCCAGAGTATCTAGTCTCAGCCTCTTTGACCAACTGACCATCGCCATTGGAATTAACCCAGGTAAACAGGCACGCTTTACGTTGGAAGAACGCATTCAAATGTTAGAATCGGTTATCCAACCCTACCCTATTGTTACGATTGCACAGTACTCTGGACTCACAGCTCAGTATGCCGAGGCCTGTGGTGCTCAAACGATTATTCGGGGATTACGGGAGCTCTCTGACTTCGAACGGGAATTCCAGATGGCACGGATGAATCGGCAGATTGCGCCCAAAGTCGATACACTCTTTATGATGTCAGCGCAAACTCACACGCATATTAGTTCCACGCTGGCAATGGAGGTCGCCTTGATGTCCAATCCCCGGATTAGCCGGGAACAGCTAGTTCAGATGGTCCCACCCATCGTGATTGAGTTTATCGAACGCAAGTTTTTCAAGCTTGACCGACACGGTTAAACATATCCCAAATCTTGCATTTTTCGCAGATCTTTCCGCCAATCAGGTTTAACCAGGACGTGAAGCTCCAAAAAAACTGATTGAGCTAAAAACCGCTCAATATCTGTTCTTGCCAATTGTCCAATACGTTTAATCATCTGTCCCTGCTTTCCTATTAACACCCCCCGTTGAGACGGTCGCTCAACGTAGACCACGGCACGAATATACCATTTCTTCTTATTACGCTCGACGAACTCTTCTACCACCACACTGGTGGAATACGGAACCTCCTGCTTGGTCTGAAGGAAAATCTGCTCCCGAATAGTTTCAGCAATAAAAAAGCGTTGGGGAAGATCACTGATCTGGTCTGGGGGGAAATATTGCGGTCCTGAGGGAAGATAACCTAGAATTAGGTCTTTCAGTCGTTCTATCCCGTCCTGATTCAAGGCGGAAATTGGTACTGATTCAACAAAGGAAAACTTTTGACTGTAATTATCGATAACCGGCAGTAGGTTTAGCTTGGCGATCCGATCGATTTTGTTAATAACCAAGATTGTTTTCTGATTGACCTGATGAATCGCATTTAAGATCTCCTCTTCGATCTGAGGTGAAGTTCGGGTTACATCGATCAGATACAGGATAAGATCTGCATCTTGGATAGCAGCGTAAGCGGCTTTGACCATCCAGTTGTGCAATTGGTACTTTGGCCGTAGAATACCAGGCGTATCCAGAAAAATAATCTGGTAGTCGTCACTGGTGACAATGCCACGAATCTGGTTTCGTGTGGTCTGAGGTTTAGGCGTAACAATGGCTAATTTTTCACCCAGCATCGCATTGAGCAGTGTCGATTTTCCCACATTTGGTTCACCGATGATACTGACGTAGCCAGATTTGAATTGGGGCTCAGTCATGTTGGTTGTTCTCGTTTGTCATGTGATGTGTTTTTGGATTAGTTAAGGCTGGTTCGCATGTACGCATGCAGCGAATGCTTGAACCACAGTTTGTAAATCTGCGTCTGTATGGGTAGCAATTGGGCTTAGTCGCAAGCGAGCCGTATTAGGGGGTACCGTCGGTGGGCGAACCGCCGGAGCAAAAAGGCCTAGATTTAACAACTGATCAGCCAGTTGCTTGGCCTGTTCTGCGGCACCAATGATAACGGGAACGATTTGCGCCTTTCCCGCCGGGATTTGCAACCCGAGTTGCCTTAGTTGATGGCGTAAATATTCGGCATGGTTGAGCAATCGTTGTCGGCGTTCCGGTGATATTGCGATCAGGTCGATGGCAGCGATGGCCGTCGCAATTACCGGTGGCGGCAAGCCTGTGGTAAAGATGAAAGATCGAGCTTGATTGATTAACAGATCAATTAGCACCTGTGGCCCAGCAACGTAGCCACCTAACCCACCGACCGCTTTGCTTAATGTCCCAACGTGAATAAGGCGTGAATCCGTTAAGCTAAAATGTGATGTTATCCCACCACCATTCGTTCCTAAAACACCGAATCCGTGTGCATCATCAATGATTACGTACGCATCGAAGCGGTTGGCTAAGTCCAAAATCTCTGGTAACGGTGCCAGATTACCGTCCATACTAAATACCCCATCGGTAATAATCCACCGATTGGCCGCAGCTGAGGCATTGGACAAAAGATCTTGCAGATGGTCTGGGTCGCAGTGATTGTAGATCAGCCGCTGGGCTTTACTCAATCGACAGCCATCGATGATACTGGCGTGGTTAAGTGCATCGCTCAAGATCAGGTCATCGGCTTGACAGAGAGTCGAGATCAGTCCCAAATTGGCTTGATAACCGGAACTAAAAACCAGTGCTGCTTCGGTTTCTTTTAAAGCCGAAATCCGATACTCCAGTTTTTGGTAGAGGTCCAGATTTCCGCTCAATAGCCTCGATCCGCTAGCTCCAGTGCCGTATTTGTCGAGCGCATCCTGTGCGGCTTTAACAACGGTTGGTTCCGTACTCAACCCCAGGTAGTTATTGGAGGCCAGTAGGATAATCTCCCGTCCAGCCATCAGAATCCTTCCCGTTGGTGAGGACTCGATTACCGGCAACTTTCTCAACAGATGGTCTTGATCTAAACGCTCTAGTTCGTGTTGCCAAATCTGGAATATTCGATCGGTCTTCATATCGCCTCCGGCCGGAACTGTATCGGCGATCTTGCTAATGCACTCTTCATCACTCAATTTTATCAACCGCAAATAGTAAATGACAATTTTTCTTCAACCTGTTGTCGATTTACCAATTCGACTAGTCTCGTGTTTTGATTGCTTTAGTTTGAAAAAGAGTCATGATGACGCCAGCCCAGTAAATCCATTGCTCACAACAGCGATTTAATACCGGTTTAATCGAGGTTTTCCGTTGCATTTCTTCAGAAATCGTGTAAAATGGCCTGGTTTTTGGGCGTATCGGGCCGATTCAGTCAAAGATGACGGAGGTTTATCTTGTTACGAGTAGATCCGCTTTAGCTCAATTAACTCAATTAGAAGTTGGTCGCTAAGTACAGCGAAGACATATTTTTCAATTCGAAACTGAGAAAAGATTAAGGGAGATGTAGAATGTTAAGCAAGATCGGAGAAATTCAGGTTCTCGTTTTGGTAGCGATCATTTCGCTGATACCAGCCCAGTCGTTTGCAGAAATCAAAGCCGACTCGATTGTCCTGGCCCTCCCGTTTGAGGGTAATGCTAAGGATCTTAGTGATAATGGTACTGATGGAGAGGTCGAGGGCGGAGCCAAATTCGTGGACGGGAAAATTGGTAAAGCCGTCGAATTAGACGGCAAAGACGATGTGGTGAAAATCAATAAAAAAATCGGTGCCCTTGAGGAGGTCAGCTTTGTTCATTGGGTTAACTCTACGGGGCGAGATGCTCAGTGGCGTGTTTTTTTCAACAATAATGGTTGGAAAGCAGGTGACATTCATTATCAACTTCACCCCAATAAGCAAATCGAATTTTCAATTCACGGCAATCCAGGTGGGAATGATACGTTCGCCAAATTCATGATTACCGGCAAGGAGATGAATAAGTGGGTTCATGTGGCGACCGTTTATAGTGCCAAAGAGAAAAAGATTTGGTTCTATGTCAATGGCAAGCTCGATGTTGAAAACAAATGGGGTGGAAATCCTGGGGTATTGGATAAAGCTGGTATCGGTGGCTGGGATGGTCAGCGACAGTGGCAAGGACTGCTCGATGAATTCATCATTTTCAACACCGTTTTAGAAGAAAAAGATATCCAGACCTTGATGGATGAAGGCATCGAAAAAACGTTGAGTATTCAACCTGGCAACAAAGTTGCTACAACCTGGGCCAGCATTCGAAACGTAAATTAGGAGGAAGTTAGAAGTGATGGATAAGGGTAAGGAGTTGCTAAAAGTAGTTCCTTACCCTTCACTTTGACTTTTTGCAACCCGTGTTATTTGTACCACAACGATCATTTCCCGGTCAATAGTCTATATATTAAGATTGATGTGAGATATCATCTTAGGGGAAAGCTAAGTCAGCATTTCCCTGTCTTTAATTTGGAATTATTTAGAGGTAAACCGATGACTAATTTGGTTAAGCGAAATCGACGCACTCTCATTTTTTTGATACAATTTTTTCTATGTTTGTCAGTCGGAATAACTGGGATCTGGAAACCTTACGATGATTTCACAGAAGGATTGGATGCCGTTAAGGAAAATCCTGGTCAAGCTAAGTTTGGCAAAAAGTGGATTCAGTATACGCCGGAAGCACGACTAAAGATGGATGTAGTAGACGGTGCGCTAGTCTTTCAGGTGGCGAAACCTGGTGGTCGCGATCCCGGTTTCAAATTAGGGTTCGGCTGGGATAAAAAGGACATCGCTGGGATCCAATTTACCGTCAAGGCCGCCGAACTCTCCAAGGCTGGCGGTTGGTTCGGCGTTCTCTGTACCGACGAAGAACCGAACTGGAAAGCGACTAACTGGATTTTTGGCGTTTCACCCAGTCATCAACACGATTGGGGCCCCAAAACCTATTTTGGTTCCGGCTCCTTTGGCAAATTTGGTGGTTGGAAACCCTTTGCCTATAGCGATATTCCGGAGAACCAGAATGTCGCCCGAACCTACCGGCTGCAGTGGAATAAAGCCAATCACCAGATGGCAATCACTATCGACCCGGACCAAAAGACGGAGTGGAAAAAAGAAGACGTTCACTCCAACGCCGATCTGGGGACCTTTCCCTGGTGGACCATCTATTTAACGGCGGATCAAGTGGTTAAAGTCATAATTGATGATGTTTATATTCTCTCTAAAAGCTTGCCTTATGCGGTTCAACCCCAGCAAAAAGCAGCTGTAACCTGGGCTAACCTGAAAGCCGGTTTTTAGGGTTTAAAAAATAGACTATCCCACCGCAATTAGCAAGGGATTAGAACAACACCAGTTGGTGGTCAGCGTGTAATTCCACCTAACTTCTGGCCCGTATTTTCACCCGGCACCCTCTCATGCTCTTCATCATTCTGCTTTCCAACCCAACTGGTCAAACAACCTACCGCCCAAAAATCATCTCCCTATAGCTGCTTTTTGAGCGGTAGCCAAATCTTGAATATCTCTGGTGTGGTGATTCTTTTGCCATTGTCGTCGCATGGCTGAAGATCGTATAGCAGGAGAACCGGTGGTACGCACAACTGACTTGCTACGATGAAAGACTGGACTGACCATCTATTTTATGGATCCAGATGCCGGTCATCAAGGTGGTAGCAATGAAAATACTAACGGATTTTAAGACGACGTTAGCCAAAAAACGGATTTATCACAGGTCTCTAAGATGATCTTACTCTTACCGATAAAATTGCGGTAGACTTAGTTGGTGGGTACACACTGGTATAGATCAAATACTAGCGCCACATGAATTACAGAAGAGGTTGTTCTACTAACAAGATCAGCAAATCAAAAGACGAAGCATTCCGCAAACTTCGTCACGTTATAGTGAGAGGAGAGTCGTATGGGAATATTACGCGGTATTATCTGTGATGGCACATCAGGGGCTTCAGTTGAAGCTAAAGTACACGTTTTATCCAGTAATGGTCAGTTCATACATCCGTCGGACAGCCTATTAAAAATTGGTTCTGGGGATCCGTTTTTTTATAGTTCCGGGGAATTTACCGTCAACGTTCCACGCGGTGCTACGGATATCATCGTTGAACGAGGGACAGAGTATCAACCGCTTCGACATGTGGTGTCAATGCCACAGAAGGGCGCAGTGGAAGTTGAACTCAACCTCAAACGGTGGATAGATTTGCCATCCCAAAACTGGTATCCGGGCAACACGCATCTTCACTACAGCGAGAAAGAGGCCAATCCCGATGGGCGATTGCGTCTCGACCCACATGTACACGATTTAAACGTCACTGTAATCAGCATCCTTCAACGACGCCAACTCCCTTACGCCAGCAACAAGTATCCGATCGGATTCATGACCGATTATTCGACCGCACATCACCTGGTCGATTGTGGCGAAGAAAACCGCCATAACTATCGGCGTGGAAGCATGGCCTATGGTCATGTGATGTTTCTTCGTCTCAGGAACCAAGTCGATCCAGTTAGTCGTGGAGATCTAGTCAGCGACTTCGACCCGGATTACCCCCCACTATGTTATGCCTGTGATGATGCCAAACGCCAGGGCAGTATCGTTTTGTGGTGCCATAACGGTATCGGCATGGAAGCGCCTGTGGCTGCCGCTTTGGGAAAACTAGACGCGTTTAATCTATTTGATCCCTACTGGGCTGATCCGGAGTACGATATCTGGTATCGATTGCTCAACTGCGGCGTGTCGCTTCCGGCTTCGACAGGAACAGATTGGTTCATCTGTTCAAACAACCGGGTATATGTTCAAACCGATCAGGAATTCACCTACGATAATTGGTTAGAAGGACTCCAGAAAGGATGTACCTTTATTACCAATGGTCCGGCACTCTTCTTAAAAGTTGACGGAATGGTGCCTGGAGCACGTTTGTCTTCCAGCAATGGAAAATCACGCCAATTGCCGGTAGAAGTTTCCTGGTCTTCTCACTATCCGCTCAATCGCATTGAAATCGTGCATAATGGTTGTGTTGCAGAAAGCCACACGCTGACCGGCGGCAACCAGCAGAAACACGGAACACATACACTCGATCTGAAGACTAATTCCGATGGTTGGATCGCTGCTCGTGCCTATGGCGACGCCCGTGACAGCTATGCCCAGGCAGTCTACGCACATACCAGTCCAGTCTACATTGGTAGCGGTATACCTGCTAAAATCGTCAATGGCTCAGCTAAATTTTTCGTCCGCTCAATCGACGATTCGATTGATTGGGTCAATCGGATTGGTCGATTTACACAAGATCAACAGCGGGAAGAGGTGTTACATCTCTTTAACAAAGGTCGAAAAGTCTATGCCGATCTGGCAAAGTTGGGCTAAACCGGACCATCTTCTTGCAAATGTGAGGCTCAATGATCAATTGCGTGGTTTAGAGATAAAAGTAAGCTTCTGGAGAGCCCAAAAAAGAGGGTAGATACAAGCCTTTGCCTTAACTTAATAACACTGCCTGTTACCTGAATTGATAGACATGGAGGTTCTACGTCCGGGAAGGAGTGCGTCCGTCGTCTTGGCCTGGAAGTGAACCCCTCCCTGTTGAAGAACGGTGCTGAAGCGTCTGCTTTGAGTCAACCGATCCACTTCTTGGACAGATGGGTGTAGATGCCCGGACTGACTCTGCGGAGAAAAGGGGAGAAGGTATTACCGGTCTTGGACATCATTTGACGGTGACAACTGAGTAACGCTTGGAAGAGCGTTGAAGCAGAAAACAAGGAAGAAAATAAGGATTCAAAAGGAGATTTCAGAATGACGATGAGCAAGCCTGAAGATGGTGTACATGCAATGGTGCCGTGCGAAAAAATGTGTGAATCAGCGCAGAAGTTGCGCGATGTTTATGCTATCACACCCGACTAGTCACTATTCAAACGCGAATTTGGATTTTACTGCATGGAGCGATGGAAAGGACAGGGGATGCCACAGGATGTTCCTCCACACCAACTTTTCGACTATGACCCTTCCGGAAACTATGGATTTGGACAACTTGGTTGGCGTGAGTCTGCATTTTTACCTGTGTTCGAGACTAAAATAATTGAGGATCGAGGTGAATACGAATTGGTCTAGGACCATGCCGGACGTCATGTCTTTTTTTTAAGGGGCGCCGTAGCGGTTTCATGCCAGAATATATTGACCATCCGGTAAAGGATATGAAGACTTGGGAGGAGAATGTAAAATGGAGATTAGCCCCTGCGACACCAGAGCGATACGCTAATCTGAAAGAGCGTATGGAATCTGCCAAGTCCCAAGCTGCCCATGGTATTATGATTCAGCAGAACCTGATCGGTGGTTGTATGTATCTGCGCAGCCCCTGATTGGCCCAGAAGCATTGCCCTTATGCCTTCTACGATATGCCTCATGTAAACCACGACTGTATGGAGGCGTGGTTTAGACTAGCTGATACCGTTATCGCTCAACACCAAGAACACCTAACTCTCGACGAGGTTTTTCTGGCTGAGGACATTTGCTATAATCACGGTATTCTCCTCTCGCCTGATATGATGAAGGAATTTATGACACCCTATTACCAGCAGCAGCTTATCAACAATATTAAGTTCCGTCAGATTGATAAATCCCGCCACATCTATGTCCAGATAGGCACCGACGGTTTCGCTAACCCAGCCATACCAATCTATAAAGAGGGGATTGGTATGGACGCGCTGAGTCCATTTGAGGTGGCCGCTGGCTGCGATGTAGTCGAGATAGGAAAACAGTATCCTGATTTGGTAATGTTTGGTGGCATAGATAAACGGCTCCTCGCCAAAAGCAAGAGAGATATAGATGAGCACCTCGAATATATACTCCCAGCCATGCGTGTGCGCGGCGGCTATATCCCTACCTGTGACCACAGCGTGCCAGAGGAAGTCACTTACGAAAACTACCTGTACTATCGAAAACGCTGCATAGAACGGGGAGGATAACTGGACTGAACATTAGAAAAGGAAAGCCTTTACCTTGGAAATCTCCGAGGGTTGACACTACAATGAGACTTTAAACTCAGGTGTTTTTTTGAGTTGTAAATCAATAGCTGAAAGGTGAACATCGCAACCGAATTCGCTAGAACTCATGATCCAGTGAAATCTACCAAACTCAAGATAGTTGCCGATCCAAAAAGGCAGGGGGGTACGAATATGGATGCAACACCTCTTATCACAGGTCTTAGCAAATCGGCATCTCAAATAGCGTTGGGAACAGCGTTTTATAGTATTGACAGCAAAGAAAAATGGTTTGAGTTGCTGGATGAATACGTAAATTTCGGCGGCGCCATCCTCGATACCGCGAGGTGCTATGGGGTCAGCGAAAATGTACTCGGGCTTTGGATAGAGACCCGCTCAACACGCCACCAAATTATCATTCAGACCAAGTGTGGACTAACGGGAGCAGATGGCTATTTACCAGCGCAGAATTTCCCGGAGGTTGTCCGCGAAGAAATCACAACCAGTCTGCAAGCTCTGAGAACGGATTATATCGACGTGTTACTGCTTCATTGCGATAATGCAAGAAATCCCGGTAGCGGATATTTTGGCCCCCCTGAACAATGAACTCGCCAATGGACGTATACACGCCTTCGGTGCATCCAATTGGGAATATCGCCGGCTTACGGAGGCAAATAAATATGCCGACAAACACGGGATGAAAAGCTTTGCCGTGGTCAGCAACAACATCAGCTTGGCGCTTCCCACCGCCTCCTTTTATAAAGGATTGGTATCAACAGACAAAGTCGATGAACGCTGGCACCAGGAGACTGGAATCCCGCTGATTCCCTGGTCTTCTCAAGCGAGAGGGTTTTATACCGGTCAATACACTCCCCAGATGCGTGACGACTTCACACTTGATTCTTCGGAGTTAGACGGCTTTACCAGCAGGATGCTCAAGGTTTATGGCACGGACGAAAACTTTGAACGACTTACCCGTGCAAAGCAGCTTGGCGAGGAAAAGGGAGGTTATACCGCCGTTGAAATTGCATTGGCCTGGCTTCTGCATAAACCGTTCCCTCTCGTACCGGTTGTTGGACCTCGAACCCAAGAGGAACTGGCATCCTGTGTCCAAGCGACTTCGCTTTCATTGACAGAACAGGAGATTAAATGGTTGAACCTTG
>Ga0208128_1000386_pt1 | contig 18182 bp, 17 predicted proteins | sample ETNtaG_35_FD_185758 | JGI IMG/M metagenome (GOLD analysis project Ga0208128, IMG submission 185758) | Marine microbial and viral communities from oxygen minimum zone, Eastern Pacific Ocean - ETNP201306PF51B (SPAdes) (version 2) | ecosystem: Environmental > Aquatic > Marine > Oceanic ... | reverse complement strand
TTGGCCAAGCGCCCGCCACCGAACCGCTGCTTGGCCAAGCGGCGACGACGCAAGTCACCTCGACGATGTCTCGCGACGACTACTGCAAGGGAGTGCAGCGGATCATCGACTACATTTGGGAGGGCGACATTTACCAGGCCAACCTCACGCATCGCTTGGCCGCGAAGGTGGGAGTCGATGGCTGGACGCTGTTTCAGCGACTGGCCACTGCATCGCCTGCACCGTTCTCGGCCTTCATGCAGTGCGGCAGCTTCCAACTCGCCAGTTCGTCGCCGGAGCAGTTCCTGCGGCTGAGCGGCGACCACGTCACCACCCGGCCGATCAAGGGCACGCGCCCGCGCGGCATGTCGCCAGACCTCGACGCGCGGCTGGGCTACGAACTTCAGACCAGCGCCAAGGACCAGGCCGAGTTGGTGATGATCACCGACCTGCTCCGCAACGACCTTGGCCGATTCTGCGAATACGGCTCGGTGACCGTCCCGGATCTGGCGAAGCTTGAGCGCTTCGCCCAGGTGCAGCACCTCGTCTCGACCGTGGCCGGGCGCCTGAGACCGGGCGTGACGCATCTGCACGCGCTGGCCTCCTGCTTCCCCGGCGGCAGCATCACCGGCGCGCCGAAGATTCGCGCAATGGAAATCATCGACGAACTCGAGCCGGTCGTCCGCGGCCCGTACACCGGCTGCCTCGGTTACCTCGGCTTCAACCGAGAAAGCCAGTTCAACATTCTCATCCGCACGGCGGTTTGCCGCGACGGGATGGCGTGGTTTCACGTCGGTGCCGGCATCGTCGCCGACTCCGACCCCGCCGCCGAGTACACTGAGACGCTGAACAAGGCGGCCGGCTGGCTGGCGGCACTGAACCTGCCGCTGTCGGCATTGCCCTTGTCTCCCGCAACGGAGTCACCCACCCTCCGCGCGTGACCGGCCTCGGCACCATCCTCAACATCGCCTGCATTCTCCTCGGGGGATTCGCAGGGCTGTTTATCTTCCGTAACATCTCCGCTAAAACGCAGCAAAATCTGAAGACCGTCATCGCGCTAGTGTCGCTGGCGATCGGCTTCAAGATGATCTGGGACGGCCTTGCCGGCAGCTACTCCGAACAGCCGTCGCGCGGCTGGCTAACGCGCGGATACCTGTTCATCGTGATGATGCTCTCGCTGGGCAGCGGCAAGTGGCTCGGCGGCAAAATTGGTATTCAACGGCGACTCAACTTAATGGGGGCTTGGGCTCGAAAAAAGTTTACTTCAGCCGCGATGAAGGAGAACGAAAAACATCCGCCAAGCGAGGGCTTCATCACCTGCACACTGCTGTTTTGCGTCGGGCCGATGTCGCTGCTCGGGTCGATCCAGGACGGGCTCACCGGCGATATTCAGATTCTTGGCATTAAGTCGGTGATGGATGGCATCTCGACAATGACCTTCGCGACGACATTTGGCTGGAGCGTGCTCTTCTCCGCCGTGCCGGTGCTGGTCTACCAGGGCACGCTGACTTTGCTGGCTGTCGTGGTTAAACAATGGCTCGACGCCCTACCCGTGGCAGGATTGCTGATCGACTCCATGACCGCGACCGGCGGCTTCATCGTGCTGTGCATCCCGCTGTTGCTGCTGGAGATCCGCCGAATCCAGTTGGCTGACTACCTCCCCGCCCTCGTCATCGCCCCTGCCGCCGTCTGGACGTTCCTCGGCTGAATCCGCCGGTTAACTCATCCACAGATTTTCGCAGATAAAAAATCCATCTGCGCAATTCCGTGTCATCTGTGGATAAAAAACGGAATGATACGAATTATCCGGAAAGACAAATTCCACCTTGTTTAGTCTTCGGAGAAAAACGACCATGTGCCGGTGAACGATATGTTGGAGCGAATCAAGCAACTCGTTTCCAACGGACTACCGGATATCGGAACACGGCTATGATGAATTGGCGGCGGTGTTGGTGCCGGCGTACCAGCTTGATCCGCAACAGTGGTCAGTGGATAATATGCGAAGCAAATCATGACGACTAAACGACAGACAAAACTGGTGCACGAAGGCGATTACGTGGCCGAGGTGCAGTTGGATTTGATTTCAGATGACAACGGCTGGTCGCCGTATCGGGGTGAGCCGATGGCATGCCATTCGAGCACAACGTTGATTGATGGGGTTGGCAGTTGGCCGCATCCTTTTTTCACGAAGTTTATTCAATGTTGCGTTGGTATTCTGATGTTCATCGCAATTGCGGTTGGGTTACCCCACCCGCATGGCGCTGAGGTTCGATGGCCACAGTTTCGAGGACCGGCCGGTTCCGGTATCGGGAGCACGGATTTTCCCACGCACTTTGGGCCAAATTCAAACGTGCTGTGGAAAACCGAGCTGCCCCCGGGCCACTCCTCGCCTTGCATTTGGGATGATAAAATCTTTCTGACTGGTTTTAATGGAGAAAAACTCGAAACCCTCTGCCTGAACCGCCGCGACGGCCGCATCCTCTGGCACCGGGAAATTCAGCCCAACAAAATCGAGCGAGGCGCACGATTAAGTGATCCGGCCACAGCCACCCCGACCACCGATGGTGCGCGAGTGTATGCGTATTTTGGAAGTTTTGGTCTGCTGTCTTATGATTTCACGGGCAGGGAACTGTGGCGCAAGCCGCTTCCTGTTCCAGTCACCCACCACGGTCCAGGGGCTTCGCCAGTGCTGGCTGGGAATTTGTTGGTCCTCGTATGTGACCAGGATATGGACTCCTACCTGCTGGCCATGAACAAGCTGAATGGCGAAATTGTGTGGAAGACGGAACGCCCGACTTTTCGTCGCGGCTTCTGCACTCCCCTGCCTTGGCCACCGGAAAAGCCGAAACAACTTATCGTCCCTGGCACTTTGCGACTTGTCGCTTACAATTTGAACGATGGCTCTGAACGCTGGAGCCTTCGTGGATTACCCAACGAAATGGTTGCATCACCAGTAACCGGCGAAGGACTTATCTTTGTTGCAGGCTGGACTTATGGCTCTGGAGTCAGGCGAATGCCTCTCTTCGACGACTTGCTCAAGCGGGGAGATGCCAACCGTGACGGGAAACTCACGCGCGAAGAGCTGGGAGGTGGACCTGCCAAGCAGCATTTTGTTTACATCGATGCCAACAAGGATGACCTACTGACACGTGAAGAGTATGCCGTTATTGCCCGCATTTTTGACGAATCGAAGAATATTGCCCTTGCCGTACGACCTGATGGGTTTGGTGATGTAACCGAGACGCACGTAGTCTGGACGGCCAGACGAGGGTTGCCTTACGTGCCATCGCCACTCTATTTCCAGGGTCGTGTCTACCTCGTGAAGAACGGCGGCATGGCTTCATGTTTTCACGCCCGGACCGGGAAGGTGTTTTATCAGGCAGAGCGACTGGGCGCTTTGGGCAGCTATTATTCCTCGCCAGTTGCAGCTGCAGGAAAAATTTGTGTGGCCTCACAGACAGGCACCGTAGTTGTGTATCGCTCTGGCGAAAAACTTGAAGTGTTGGCGCGAAATTCCCTGAATGAACCGATCCTTGCCACTCCTGCCATCGTGGACGAAAAACTTTACGTGCGTACGAAATCGGCGCTTTATGCCTTTGGACACGTCACACCATGACAACGGCCATTTCCCAAATCCCTTATTGTGGAACGGCTCACCAATGAGAGCAACCTCAGCAAAAGGTTAAGCAATAATCTCTTTGACTATGTTGCCGTGCACGTCGGTGAGGCGTAAGTCGCGGACGCTGTAGCGGTAGATGAGGTGCTCACGGTCAATGCCCATGAGGTGGAGCAGGGCGGCGTGTAGGTCGTGAATGTGCATGCTCGCCGGAGGACGCGGACAAACTCAACACCATCCGCGAAGCGTTGCGAAAGGGCGCCGTGGAATCGGCCTCAAGAATGGCCAAGGTGTACGCGCTTACACCGGTCGCTGGGCAGGGCAGATTTTCGCAGATAAAAAAGAATCTGCGTCTTCTGCGGATGAAAATTATCGCGACTGTATCAGCACGCGAAAGGGTCGGCCCATTTGGGCGGGATGGGTAAGGGTTTGCACTTGGCGCACGTCCAGTGCTTGGCCAAGCGCCGGGGCTGACTTCAGCATTTCAGCGAAGGTGCCGTTCAGGAACCGTTCCTGTGAGGTGAACTCTTCCGTCTGCAAGCCGACCTCTTCACCGATGCGCTTGGCTAAGCCAAAATTGGCGTGCGCAGTGAGGTCCTGCTCGCCGGGGTCGTCCAACACGTCGTCGACAAGTTTTTGGTTGCGGTAACCACGCACGGTTCCGTCCGGCTGGTTTGCGGCGGGCCAATCGTCCGGGCCGTGGCCGTAGTCGAGCGCAACGAGCTTCCCAACGGCTAATTTCCCGGCGGCGGCGCGCCACCATGCGTTAGCTTGTAGCGACAATTCGGTCGTGTACCGATCCGGCAACACGTTTAGCAACTCGATTGGCCAGGCGGGGAGTAAAGCCCGCCAAGCCCCACCGCCCACATCGATCGGCTCCCAACGGAAGGCATCGTCACGCCAAGTGACCGCCCACTCAAACCAGTCGCGCTTGGCGGCGTCCCAACCAATGCGATGGATCGGAAAAGCGTCGAGCAACTCGTTGCTGAAAATGACGCCGCGAATCTCCGGGGCGTCCGCCAGCGAGTCGTGCCACTCGACCTGCGCGTCAAACTTGGCCAAGCGCTTGGCCTGCCAACCCTGACACCTGGCCGACGGCTCGAGGATCGTGTACGTCAACCGCCCGGACAGCGGTTCGTCGTTGGCGGCAAGCCATTCGAGAATGTCGCAGGCCAGCGAGCCGTCGTGCGCTCCGGCCTCGGCAATCCGCACCGGGCCATCGATCGCTCCGAGCCATTCCGCGAAACGGAATGCAAGCAATTGGCCGAATACCGCACCTACGCTCACGCTCGTGACAAAGTCACCCCGCCGGCCAACCCGGTCGGCGTCTTTTTCGTAATAGCCAAACTCTGGATGGTACAGCGCCAATTCCATGAACCGCGCAAACGGCATTGGGCCATCGTTGCTGATTTCGGCACGAATCATCTCGGCGAGTGGGTTCGCTCCTTGCGGCACGGCGCACATTCTGACTAAAAGAACGGCGGGAGCAACCCGTTCCCCGTGATGGAGGAGACTGAATTGACGCCCAAGCCGGCAAAGCCGATGCGGCTGGACTTGGCGCTGGTCGAACGCCGGCTGTGCGATAGCCGAGAGAAGGCCAAGCGCGCCGTGATGGCGGGACAGGCATGGGTCAACGGCCAACGCGCAGCCAAAGCAAGCGACAAGGTCAAGCCAAGCGACGAGGTGACGCTTGCGGCAACAGACAAATTCGTGAGCCGGGGCGGCCACAAGCTCGAGCACGCGCTGGAGACATTTGGCGTTGAGGTGGCCGGCCTGCGCGCGATTGACCTGGGCGCCTCGACTGGCGGCTTCACCGATTGCCTGCTGCAGCGCGGCGCGGCCTCGGTGGCGGCAGTGGACGTCGGTCAGGGTCAGTTCGCGTGGACGCTGCGCAACGACGAGCGCGTGCACGTGATGGAGCGAACGAACGCGCGGCACCTCACGCCGGCAAGCTTCCCGCAGCCGTTCGAGCCGTTTGACCTGGCGGTGATCGACTGCTCCTTTATTTCGCTTCGACAGATTCTGCCGGCAGCCGTAGATTTGCTGCCGCCCGGCGGCCGGGTGGTCGCGCTGGTGAAGCCGCAGTTCGAGGCCGGCAAGGCGGAGGCGGACAAGGGCCATGGCGTAATCCGAGATCCGCGAATCCACCGCCGTGTGCTCGATGAGTTGCGCACGTTCGTCAATGACAAGTCGCCGCTGAAGTGGGTTGCCGAGACCGAGTCGCCATTGACCGGCCCGGCCGGCAACCGAGAGTTTCTCGTCCTGCTGAACAGGTGAACAAGCCAGTCAAAAAAATCGCCCTCGTGGCCAACTCCGACAAGCCGGCGGCGCGGCGGATTGTGCAGCGCGCGGCCAGGCTGGCGGCGGCTGCTGGCATGAAGCCGGTGATCGACGAGGCCAAGGCACACTCGGCTGATCTGGTTATGGTGTTCGGCGGCGACGGCACGATGCTGCATTGGGCGCGTGATATGGCCGGCTCGGGCACGCCGATCTTCGGCGTGAACATCGGCGGCATGGGCTTCCTGACCGCTGTCTCGGGGAAGGACCTGGCCAACGCGATACGGTCGATCGCGGCACGGGAGTTTTCCATTGAGACACGCACGCTGCTCTCGGCCCGGGGGGAAAGCAACGGCGCGCCGTTCCGGCTCAGCGCAATGAACGACATCGTCATCAGCCGTGGAACCGTGCCCAGAATGATCCGCGTCGAGGTTAAGGTGGACGGCGAAGTGCTGACCATCTACCGCTGCGACGGGCTGGTGGTCGGCACACCAACCGGCTCGACCGCCTACTCGCTGGCGGCCGGCGGTGCGATCGTGGCACCGGGTGCCGGTGTGTTTTCCATCACGCCGGTCTGCCCGCACACACTCTCCAACCGCGCGGTCATTGTCAGCCAGCAATCGACCATCGAGGTGCGAATGCTTGATCGTCAACGGGAGGCGACCCTGGCCGCCGATGGCTCGGATGTGGTGGAACTGGCCGCCGACAGCCCGGTGACGATTCGCCGCAGCCGCTGTACGGTGAAACTGGCCCGGCTGCCGGGCAGTTCGTTTTTCCAGACACTGCGGCAGAAGCTGCAATGGACGGGATCACACGCCTGAAGCCATGGTGCGACTCAAGGACATAGCCCACGAAGCCGGTGTTTCGGTGATGACCGTCTCCAAGGCACTGCGGGACGCGCCAGACATCGCCGCCAAGACCAAGCTGCGCATCGGCGACCTGGCCAAGCGCATGGGCTACACGCCCAACCTCGGCGCGCGCAGCCTGCGCAACCGCAAAACCCGGCTGCTCGGGCTGGTGATCCCGGCCACCACCGACCCAATCTTTGCGCGTATCGTGATGGCGATCGAGCAGCGCGCCCTTGAGCACGGCTATGAACTAATACTCCACCATTCTTGGAACCAAACCGAGCGGGAGAAAACGATCTTGCGCAACCTGATATCGCGCCGGGTCGATGGCATTTTCCTCTCGCCCGTCTACCGCAACGACCCGAATTTGCCAGCCTATCAGGAACTGCAGCAGCGCGGCATCCCGACAGTCATCATGGGGCCGCTGGCGGAGTTCTGCGCCGACTTCGTCAACGTACAGTCACTCGGCAACGAGTCGGCATTCGGGATGACACAGCACCTCATCGACCTCGGGCACAAACGCATCGCGTTCTTCGCCGGGCCACGGTTCTCGGCACGGGCAATCTCACGGCAGGAAGGCTACCGGCGCGCCCTGCGCGAAAACGGCCTTGACGAAGATCCCGGCCTCGTTTTCAACGCCGGTATGACCATTGCCGAGGGAGCAACTGCCGCAGAACATTTACTCGAGGAACAAGTCAACGCGACGGCAGTGCAGGCCGTCAACGACCTCGTCGCCATCGGTGCGGCGAATATCTTCCTCGAGCGCGGACTGAAGATTCCCGGCGACTTGTCGGTAGCCGGCTTCGGCAACATCCTGACAAGCGAGCATTACCGTGTGCCGTTGACCACTGTGCGGCAGCCCAAGTTCCGGCTCGGCATGGCAGCGTTCGACACCATGCTCAAGCTGCTTGCTGGCGAACGGCCAGAGTCACAGCGAATCGTCGCCGAGGTGCTGGTGCGCCAAAGCACCGGGCCGCCCAAGCCGAAAAAGGGCGCCAAGAAATAACGCATTCCTCACTTGGCCAAGTGGGCGAACTGAGCAAAACCTTTCCCGTCCGGAACTATGACCTCGATGCCACATTGGCGAGTGGCCAAGCCTTTTGCTGGCAATCACTTGGCCAAGCGTGGGAAGGCGTGATCGGCAAGCGCTGGGTTCGGTTGCGCATGGCCAAGGGAAGCATCGCCGCCGAGGTTGCCTATCCGGTTCCTGACTGGGCCTGGCTGGAGGACTATCTGCAACTGCACATTGACCTTGGCCAAGTGCTCGCCACGTTCCCAGACGACGAACCGATGCGCAACGCCGTCGCCGCCCTCCCCGGCTTGCGGCTGCTGCGGCAGGATTACTGGGAATGCCTTGCGTCGTTCATCCTCTCCGCAACCAAACAGATCGTGCAGATTCGGCAGATGGTCGCGCTGTTGAGTGAACGGTTCGGCGAACCCATTGAATCCGGCGGCAACAAGCCGACGTTTGCGTTTCCCTCCATCGAGGCCATTGCTGCCTGTAGCGAAGCCGAGTTGCGAGAATGCAAACTTGGCTTTCGCGCGCCGAACCTGCGCGGCGCAGCGCGCGATATTCTCGACGAAAAAATTGAATGGCAACGATTGCCGACGATGACGAGTAGCGAGGCGCGGGCGGAACTGATGAAACTGCGCGGCGTCGGCCAAAAGATCGCCGACTGCGTGCTGCTCTACGCCGGCGGTCATCAGGACGTCTTTCCGGTGGACGTCTGGATCGATCGCGCACTGAAGCGGCTGTACTTCCCCAAGCGCCGACCAAGCGCCAGACGGCTTCGCAAGTTTGCCGACACGCACTTTGGCCCGTACGCTGGCTACGCGCAGCAGTACCTGTTCCACCACGCCCGCGTTCACTTGAAATTGAAGTAACCGAATATGAGCTTGGCCAAGTTGGATGTGTTGTTGTCGCCGGAGGAGTTTGAAGCGCTGCCGGGGTGCGACATGGGCGCGACGTGCTGCGTGGTGTTCGACGTGCTACGGGCCACCTCGACAATGACGGTGGCCCTGGCCAACGGCGCGACCGGGATCCTGCCGTGCGGAACAATCGACGAAGCTGTTTCTGCGCGTGCGTCGAAGCCGGAATTGCTGTTGACCGGGGAGCGTGGGGGATTGCGGATCACCGCCGAAATCTCGGGCAGTGTGGATTTCGACTTGGGCAACTCACCGCGCGAGATGACCACCGAGGCGGTGTCGGGCCGGCAACTGGCGATGACAACCACCAACGGAACACGCGCACTCAAGGCGTGCGCGGGATCGCGGCGGGTTTGGATCGGAAGTTTTTTGAACCTCTCGGCACTTGCTCAAGCGATCTGTGATTCCCGGTCGAAGCGGCTGCTTTTGGTCTGCGCCGGCACCGGCAACGACTCAGCGTTGGAGGACGTACTCGGGGCGGGGGCGCTATGCGATCTGCTGTGGGATAAGTTTCGCCAAACGGCCTCCGAAGCGGCCCGGCACGCCCACGAACAGTATCGGAATAGCAACGATCAACTTTACGAGAGGATCAGCCAAGCGGCGAATGCCTATCGGCTTTTAGGAATCCCGGATCTCTCCGACGACGTGGAGTTTTGCCTGCAGCGAGACGCCTTCCCGGTCGTTGGTAAAATGGGGGCAGAGGGCTGGGTTACGGCGTGAATTGTTTTTTAAACGCAGAGAGTACCGAGAGATGAAGGGTCGCAGAGAAAAGCGCTTGGCTCCGGCGGGTGGCAGACCGTTGGGACAGCGAATCCTGCCCCGGGGTGAGCTGGTTGCGCTTGGCCAAAGGGGATCGTCAGCGTACCTTTTCGCCGATGTCATTCATCTTAAAAAAAAGGGGGGGCCTCCTTTTAACTGCTTTGTTTGCGCTTGGCCAAGCAGTCGCTGATGAAGCCAAGCCGGCGAACCCCAAGGCCAAGCTGGGAACCTTGATCATTGAATTCGACGGCTTGGCCAATGACAAGGGAGAGGTGCTGGCCGGGCTATACAATGAAGCCAAGAAGTTTCCGAAGGAAAACCAGGCACTGCGAAACCTGAAAGCCAAACCGGTCAATAAAAAATGCACCATCAAGACAGATAAACTACCGTTTGGTGATTATGCCTTGGCAGTGATGCATGATGAAAATAAAAATGGCAACATGGACTATAATGTAATCGTGCCAAAGGAAAAATACGGTTTTTCAAATAACAAGAGTGCTGGATTGTTTGGCCCGCCGAACTTCAAGGCGTGTCGGTTTGTGATCGACAAGCCGGTGGTGAAAATAAAAATCACACTTAAAAGTTTCGGGAAATAGGTCCCTCTTATCAATCGTCAAGTTGGAGCACAAAAAAACCGGAACGGTTGTTCCGGTTTTTAAGAAATAAATTTGGCAACTACCTACTCTCGCACAACCTATAGGAGCACTACCATCGGCAATGCAGCGTTTGACGACCGAGTTCGGAATGGAATCGGGTCGGGCCACTGCTTTATGGTCACCAAAAAATGTTAGAGAACGAGTTCTCTGAAAACTGTATGCAGATCAATTGAAGCAAATTGGGCAATCGCTTTTAAAGTGATTAAAAGTAATCAAGCCCTCGACCGATTAGTACCAGTCAGCTGAATGTGTTACCACACTTACACTCCTGGCCTATCAACCCGGTAGTCTACCGGGGGTCTTACACTCACGGGGAGTGGGAAACCTCATCTTGGGATGAGCTTGGCACTTAGATGCTTTCAGCGCTTATCTCTTCCGTACTTGGCTACGCAGCGCTGCCCCTGATGGAACAACTGCCACACCATAGGTACGTCAATCCCGGTCCTCTCGTACTGGGGATTGAACCCCTCAAGTTTCCTGCGCCCACAGTGGATAAGGACCGAACTGTCTCACGACGTTCTGAACCCAGCTCGCGTGCCACTTTAATCGGCGAACAGCCGAACCCTTGGGACCTTCTTCAGCCCCAGGATGTGACGAGCCGACATCGAGGTGCCAAACCGCGCCGTCGATATGAACTCTTGGGCGCGATCAGCCTGTTATCCCTGGCGTACCTTTTGTCCGTTGAGCGATGGCAATTCCACTTTCTACCACCGGATCATTTGCACCTACTTTCGTACCTGCTCGACTTGTTGGTCTCGCAGTCAAGCACCCTTCTACGCATACGCTCTACGCATGGTTGCTAACCATGCTGAAGGTACCTTAGTGCTCCTCCGTTACTCTTTGGGAGGAAACCGCCCCAGTCAAACTGACCCGCAAGCACTGTCCACTGCCTCGCTTCAGAGGAATCAGTGTTAGAATCCTAATTAATAAAAAGTGGTGTTTCACATTGTGACTCCATGACAACCTAAGCCATCACTTCAAAGTCTCCCACCTACTCTACGTATCACTAATCAGAACACAATACTTGCTTACAGTAAAGGTGCACAGGGTCTTTCCGTCCTACTGCGGGTATGCGGCATCTTCACCGCAATTACAACTTCGCCGAGATTCTCTCCGAGACAGCGGACCGGTCGTTGCACGATTCGTGCAGGTCGGAACTTACCCGACAAGGAATTTCGCTACCTTAGGACCGTTATAGTTACGGCCGACATTCACGGGGACTTGGGCTCCGAGCTTCGCATCAAGTGCTAACAAGTCACCTTAATCTTTCCGCATTGGTCACGTGTCACTCCCTATACGTCGTCTTCACGACTTAGCAGAGAGCTGTGTTTTTGGTAAACAGTCGCCAGTCCCAATTTACTGTGGCCCACCGAAGTGGGCACCCCTTCTCCCGAAGTTACGGGGCTAATTTGCCGAGTTCCTTGGAGAGATTTCTCTCGCGCTCCTTAGTCTATTCGACTCACCTACCTGTGTCGGTATACGGTACGGGCCGGTACGGTTTTCTCGGCACAAATTCAAATGGCGCGTTTCGGCCGAAGCCTAGACTCACATATCATAGTGTGTGCCATCCTTCATCATGCGTCCCATATTGTACCTTAGTACAGGAATATTAACCTGTTATCCATCGACTACGCCTTTCGGCCTCGCCTTAGGTCCCGACTAACCCTGGGGGGACGAGCCTGGCCCAGGAAACCTTGGGTTTACGGAGACAAAGATTCTCACTTTGTTTATCGCTACTCATGTCTGCATTCTCACTAGTCAGCCCTCCACCCCCCTTCACAGGAAAGCTTCGATGGCCTGACTACGCTCTTCTACCATGTCCTAAGACATCCATGGCTTCGGTATACCGCTTGATCGCCAATCATTTTCGGCGCAACGTCACTCGATGAGTCAGCTGTTACGCACTGTTTAAATGGTGGCTGCTTCTAAGCCAACATCCTCACTGTCTGTGTAACGTCACATCCTTACCACTGAGCGGTATTTGGGCACCTTAGCCGATGGTCTGGGTTGTTTCCCTTTCGACGACGGATCTTATCACTCGCCGACTGACTGCCGGGATAATGGGATCCGAGGCATTCGGAGTTTAACTGGTTTTGGTATCCTGTTAGGGACCCTAAGCCAATCAGTGCTCTACCTCCTCGGAGTACTATTCCCGACGCTAGCCCTAAAGCTATTTCGAAGAGAACCAGCTATCACGGGGTTTGATTAGCCTTTCACTCCTAACCACAAGTCATCCGAGCACTTTTCAACGTACAACGGTTCGGTCCTTCACTGAGTTTTACCTCAGCTTCAACCTGCTCATGGTTAGATCACCTCCGCTTCGGGTCTATCGCCAGCGACTGGTCGCGCTATTCACACTCGCTTTCGCTTCGCCTACGCACCATTAGTGCTTAGGCTTGCCACTGACAATAACTCGCAGACTCATTATGCAAAAGGCACGCGGTCACATCCGAAGATGCTCCCACACTTTGTAGGCACGGGGTTTCAGGAACTTTAAACTCCCCTAGCAGGGGTCCTTTTCACCTTTCCCTCACGGTACTTGTTCACTATCGGTCTCCAGTTAGTATTTAGCCTTAGACGGTGGTCCGCCTGGATTCATGCAGGGTTTCACGTGTCCCGCATTACTCGGGATACCTCTAGAACTTCCTTAATTGCACTCACGGGACTATCACCCTCTCTGGTTCAGTTTTCCAAACTGATTAGCTTCTCTTGGTCGCTCATATTAAGGTCCCACAACCCCGGGTGAGTAAACTCTCCCGGTTTAGGCTGTTCCGCTTTCGCTCGCCACTACTTACGGAATCTCTTTGATTTCTTTTCCTCCGCTTACTGAGATGTTTCACTTCAGCGGGTGTCCCGATGCCATGCTATGAATTCACATGACATCGACCATGATTGGCCGGGTTTCCCCATTCGGAAATCCACGGATCAGCGCGTGTTTGTCGCTCCTCGTGGCTTATCGCAACTTACTACGTCCTTCATCGACTTCTGGAGCCAAGGCATTCACCTCGTGCCCTTAGTAGCTTGATCACAAAAAGAACTTGGGTTTTTTCAATAAATTGAAAATATCCAAATTAATTCTCAGCGTATTGCATTTTCTGCCGCAATATCACTGCATACAGTTGTCAAAGAACCTTGGCGACCTGTTCTGCTGTCGCCAAAAAAATCCGGGATGGTGGGCCTAACTGGATTTGAACCAGTGACCTCGCCCTTATCAGGGGCGCGCTCTAACCAACTGAGCTACAGGCCCGACCGGTTTTAACTGGTGGAGCTGAGGAGATTCGAACTCCTGACATCCTGCTTGCAAAGCAGACGCTCTACCAACTGAGCTACAGCCCCTTTTGAATTTTTTCACCGAACGTGTTCGTCCGGCTTTCTTTTCAAAAGAACACCGTTCTCGGAACACTGAATTGCACAATAAGGTCCGAGCCCTGCCAGGATGACAAGCATCCCGGTTCGACCTCGTGATGGCTTATGCCACCACAGTTTATCTCCTTAGAAAGGAGGTGATCCAGCCACAGGTTCCCCTACGGCTACCTTGTTACGACTTCATCCCAATTACCAACCATACCTTCGGCACCTGTCTCCTTGCGGTTAACGCGGCGACTTCGGGTACAATCGACTTTCATGATGTGACGGGCGGTGTGTACAAGGCCTGGGAACGTATTCACGCCGTCGTAGCTGATACGGCATTACTAGCGATTCCTCCTTCATGTAGGCGAGTTGCAGCCTACAATCTGAACTGGGCCTGATTTTGAGGATTTGCTCCACCTCGCGGTCTCGCTTCCCATTATATCAGGCATTGTAGTACGTGTGCAGCCCTGGCCGTAAGGGCCATACTGACTTGACGTCATCCCCACCTTCCTCCTGGTTGAAACCAGGCAGTCTGTCCAGAGTGCTCCGGATTCTCATCCGGGTGGCAACAGAACACGGGGGTTGCGCTCGTTGCGGGACTTAACCCAACATCTCACGACACGAGCTGACGACAGCCATGCAGCACCTGTGTAGCAGTCCCGAAGGAAAGGGTGATTTCGCACCCGGTCCACTACATGTCAAGGCCAGGTAAGGTTCTTCGCGTTGCATCGAATTAAGCCACATACTCCACCGCTTGTGCAGGCCCCCGTCAATTTCTTTGAGTTTTAATCTTGCGACCGTACTCCCCAGGCGGCGCACTTATCGCGTTAGCTTCGCCACGGACGGGGTCGAATCCGCCCACAGCAAGTGCGCACCGTTTACGGCTGGGACTACGAGGGTATCTAATCCTCTTCGCTACCCCAGCTTTCGTGCCTCAGCGTCAGGAACCGTCCAGAGATCCGCCTTCGCAACTGGTGTTCCTCTCAATATCTACGCATTTCACTGCTACACTGAGAATTCCAATCTCCTCTCCGATCCTCTAGCTATCTAGTTTTCAATGCAGTTTCCGGGTTGAGCCCGGAGATTTCACACCAAACTTTTATAGCCGCCTACGCACCCTTTACGCCCAGTAAATCCGAACAACGCTTGGGACCTCAGTATTACCGCGGCTGCTGGCACTGAGTTAGCCGTCCCTTCCTCTTCTGCTGATATCAATCTCCCAAGCTTTTATTGGGAGCCTTACTCACAGATGACAGGGGTTTACGAACCGAAGCCCTTCATCCCCCACGCGGCGTCGCACCATCAGGCTTGCGCCCATTGTGAATGATTCTCGACTGCTGCCACCCGTAGGTGTCTGGACCGTGTCTCAGTTCCAGTGAGGCTGATCATCCTCTCAGACCAGCTATCCGTCAGAGCCTTGGTGAGCCGTTACCTCACCAACAAGCTGATAGACCGCGAGACCATCCAAAAGCGCTCTATAACCGAGCTTTAGCCAAGGGAAGATGCCCTTCCTTGGCCACATTCGGTATTAATCCTACTTTCGTAGGGCTATCCCGAACTTTAGGGCAGGTTTCTCACGTGTTACGCACCCGTTCGCCGCTCATCGTCAGGAAAATCAAACCGAAGTAATCAATTCCTGGTCTGTCGCACGACTTGCATGTCTTATCCACGCCGCCAGCGTTCGTTCTGAGCCAGAATCAAACTCTCCATTAAGAAAAGCTTTGTTCTGATTCAAACAGAAACACTGTTTGAATTTGCAAGATTTGAGTCCTCAGGTTCCGCCAGAACAAAGAACGACGAAACCTCAGGGGGCTCTTGCTTATTGTGCAATTCAGTTTTCAAAGAACGTCGGGCCGCATGGCCCAAAATTCAACAACGCACTCGACAACAAAGGCTTGCACCCGTTGTTTGAGAGGGTTCCCCCGAATGAGGGGCGGAGGACAATACCCGCAAACCATTGGTAGTCAACCTCTTTTTCAGAAATAAATCAATATATTTTTTAGTTCTCAACTTTCATCAATCACAGGGTCCAGAAGGGCCGCTCAAAGCAAGTAATTCAGCAACCTGAGAGAGCACTTTTCCCGCTTCGTTTGCATGAACCGGAATAAGGCTGGGACCGGAAGCATCCGGCCCAAGATAAGGAAACTCAATAACTCCTTTGAAACCAGTCATTTCAGGTAAGTTTTGACGGATTAAATCCGCATTTTCCGGCACCGAATCATCCGGCTCCTTTTGCTCCATCAAAACCACCAAAGCCACCTTTAACCCCCGCTTGGTTGCTGCTTCAACCGTCAATAAAACCTGATTAACCACTCCGACCCGATTCGGAGCCACCACAACCAACTGCACCCCAATCGCTTGGCCAAGCGAAGCCACCGTCTTGCCCTTGGCCAAAGGCGCCAACAACCCACCCACCCCCTCAACCAACAAAACACTAGGCTGCGGACTGCCACCTGCCACCTGCAGACTTGCCTTCCCGCTGCCAACTGGCCACTGCCGACTCTTTACCCAATCCACAGCCCCCTCAAAATCCACCGCTTGCCCATGGCGCATTTCCCAAGCCGCCGGCGAAATCGGCTCATCAGAATACCAGAAATTCAAATCCTCATGGCCAAGCCCACTTTGCGCAGCCTGCAAAAATTCAATGTCCGCCTTCCCCCCGGAGCAAAACGGTTTCACCGCTCGCACACCTACTCCACAATCCATCAAATACTGAGTAAACAAACCGGAAAACACCGTCTTCCCAACTCCAGTGTCAGTACCAACTATTAAAAAATATTGAGTTTCAAGATTCAAAGTCTCAAATTTATGCTCACAAGTCGAAAGGCCGCAACCAGCCAACTGTTCACTACCACCAATTCAAAGCAATTTGGTAATTCGGCTATCAGCAAAGTTCTGATCAAAAGTATAAGTCACATCGCAGCCCGAAGTTATGTTTGAGAATCCGATAACGTAATCGGCATAATCCGCAGCACCGTTTTTGTACGCATCCAGCGACAAACGAGCAACAGGCTCATTCTCAACTTCGAGATCTGACGTGATTAAAAGCTGGCCCAGAACATCCACGATTGTTTTTTTGGGGTAACGATAAGCACCGCGCAAAACCCAAACCAACTCGCATAAAACCACCATGGAAATCCTTCCTGGTGAATGTTTTGTACAATTCTCCTCAATCAGCTTAGTTGCCAAGTCTGATTGCCCAGGATCATCTTGTACCAAATAACGAACCAAGACATTTGTATCCAAGCCAATCACTGCCCCAACGCTCCTTTTTTGACCGCCAATTTCATTTCCTCCAAACTCACATGCAAATCAGGTGTAGGAAGAATACCCTTTAATTTTTGAACCGGAAGATGTTTGGGGATCATTCTGACCTCGTTTTCCCCACTCAACACAAAACACAATTTATCCCCAGTAGAGAGATTCAGCGCCTCCCTAAGACCTTTTGGCAAAGTAACCTGTCCTTTACTGGTAATCGTAGCCTCCACCTTATTCCTTACTTTATACCTATTCCTTACAAAGAGGTAAGGATATGCCTTCCCGCCTGTGATGTCAATATTTCTTCAGTAGCGCAACATACAGGATTCGCGTTATCGACCAAATTCGTCGTTAAATTGATCCTATCGACTTGATCCTCTTTTAAACTGCCAACTTGGAACTTTAGACTCGTACCTAGCCCCTTCCGGCTGCTAAGTGCAAATCCGCCATAAAGTCATCATGATGTTTTATTATTGACATCATGATGCTTTGAAGTAAAATTCCCTTCATGCGGACAACAGTAAACTTGAGCGCAGCATCGATTCACTATCTAAAAAATGAGGCCTTAAGGCAACAGGACTCGATGAGCGGCGTCTTGGAACAAGCGATTATTCTAATGCAATCCAGAGAGATTAAACCTGCAAATAGCATTGAATTTAAACTGCCAGCCTCTGGTCAAGGCGGTGTTTATTCAGGAATAGATTTGGACGACAACGCCGCTTTGGAAGATGCCATGAGAGGCCTTTGATGATCAGTCTGGACGTTAATGTGCTGGTTTATGCTTTCCGGCAGGATTCGGTTAAGCATGAAGAATGCAGAGACTGGCTCAATGAACAAATCAAGGATAGGAATGGCTTGGTTTTGATCGACATTGTCTTGGTCGGCTTTCTGCGGATTTGCACCCATTCCAAAATCTTTCGGGAACCAAGCTCAACCTCAGAAGCTACGAATTTTTTAGCCGTGATGATTAGCAACCCAAATGTGAGTTTAACATCATCCACTCCTAAAACCTGGCATACGTTTTCCCGAATTCTTGATAAAACGAATGTTCAAGGAAACAAGATTTCAGATGCGTGGTTAGCGGCAATATCCATTGAAAGAAACTTAACCTGGATTTCAACAGACAGCGATTTCAACCTATTTCCAAACCTAAAACTCCAAAACCCCTTCAAGCCAAAATAACCCTCTCGTTACCGACAGCGAGGCGAGGCGCTAGCCTCCTTTCGACTTGATACTCCCAACTGGGCCAAAGCTTTCGCTAGTCCCCGTGCTTAGCTTTTTTGAACTTCCGACTCAAAACTCAATACTTCGGCAACAGCATCCCAGCCGAACACACGTACACCGTTTTGCACATGGCTGTCGGATCCACCATACACTAATGATGGAAAAACGGCCTCCTTGCCTACCAATGGTAACCAGTTTTTGAGTGCCTTAAAAAAATCGCGATTAAGCGTTTGACCTGACTTTATCTCAATCGGCATCGACTTGACCCCCAAGTCAGCAATGACATCA
>Ga0208128_1000384_pt1 | contig 18198 bp, 14 predicted proteins | sample ETNtaG_35_FD_185758 | JGI IMG/M metagenome (GOLD analysis project Ga0208128, IMG submission 185758) | Marine microbial and viral communities from oxygen minimum zone, Eastern Pacific Ocean - ETNP201306PF51B (SPAdes) (version 2) | ecosystem: Environmental > Aquatic > Marine > Oceanic ... | reverse complement strand
CGTACCACTGTTAGTGACCGCCTGGATTTTAACATCGCCGATAGTGCTGTCTGCTGTGTACTTGGCCGAGTAGGTGCCGTCACCGTTTGCTACAGCAGGAGATTGGATTGCCCCCCGGTCAACGACCAAATTAACAGTTTCACCAACTACGATTCGATTAGTTTCAGCCGGTTCTTTGAGCCTCACTAAAACGACAACACTAGAATTGATCAAGATAAAGTTAGGGTCTGGGCTGACCTGAAATAAAATCTCATAACTTTCTGCTTTATCCAGGTTAATAAGATCCCAACCAACAGGATAGGTGAATCTGAAAGATCTAATCTTTTTAGTTAGCAAAGGGACATAGTTCAAAATAGAAACTTTGCTAAGGGGGTTATTGCGAAAGTCAAGTGTCGATAACGTAGAAGAAAGCGTTTTATTTTTATGGACTGGAGCTATATCGCTGATCTGGTTGTTAAGAAGATACAACTTAACCAGGCTAGGCAGGTTAGCCGTGGCCAAGGCATTGATGTCGCTCAGATTATGGTTGGAAGAAAGAGACAAGGTTTTAAGACCAGTACAGAACGCTAACCCTGTCAAATCCTTGATATTCTTGTATTGAAGGTTTAGGTTCGTTATTTCAGCTAAGCCTTCTTTAGTAATATCTGCGCCCGTTTTAAGTCGCAGAGTTGAAATCAGAGCCTTACGAAAATTCTGGTCTGGTATTTCCACCACTTCATCAGCCCAAATATTGCCGGCCTGTAACAAACAAAATATCGATAGGCATAAGCATGTAAGTCTTTTCATTAGCAACCCCCTATGATTAGTTAGTTGAACTCTCATTTTTCTAATCTCTCGTTTTCAAAATTACGTCTTATACACTCCGAGCCATTGAAACATAGCCAATGAGTAGTTAGGAGACATCTCTAGGTACAAAATCATTCGCTAATAAATATTAGAACTCTATCGCATATCATATCAAAAATCGTGGCTCGAACAAACAAAAGGAAACTTTGTGGATATTTAGTAGCCGGCGGCTCCTTACTGAGGATTCCTCATCGGCTTGCTGTGAAAATTGGTACTAAACCCAGATTTGGTGATGTGGCTTTCCATGCGAAAATGAGAACTGTTCATTTTCTGGAGCCTTCAATTGTGCGCATGGGCATGAAATGGTGTTTTTCCCCTTCTATAGCCTGATACTTTTACAAAACCCTTTTAAGCAATTCTACCCAGCTCAACTGAGGCAAAATCTCCTCTACCTCATTTGTGTCTAACATTATTATTCTGAGTGGCTGAATAACAGAACTACTGAGTCCAACCGTGTTGACCGGCCTGCCACTCGCCTTCCCTATACAGGTCCAACACCCGCACTTCCAGCCGCGATTGGCCCCAGCAAACAGTTGGTGCGACGAGCGATTAGACCTGTTGCATAAGTCAGAATTTGGGTTTGAGTTCCAGATTGTAGATGGTAGCCATCAAATTCAAACGGAGTCACAAATGTCATCGTCGCTTGCCATCACGCTAGCACCGAATAGCCCAGACCTTTGGTTTGCCGATCACAGGCTCAATCTGAATCCGACCTCCGCCTAAATGCTGATGGCTCACTTTCTCTGGTCGGTTTCCGGGGCGATATTTAGATTTCCTCTTTGGCCGCCGGATCTTGGCAGGCAAATTAGCCCCGCCTTAATCACCGGATATTCCCTCCAAAATATCAATCTCATCAGCCGTTGGTGGCTACAATTTAGCTAGGCTGGGCTGGTCTGGCCCGGTTGGTTGGAGAGGACAAGGTTGACAACATTTGTCGGAAAAGACCCACTCTAACGGCGGTTAACCGTTTGATATCTGACTCGAATCGATCTTTTTATCTGTTGCTATCTAACCCCTTAATTCTAACATTTCTCTCTTTTTGCCAGAGGCCTATTAAGAAAATGACTTTCTACAGGTGAGATGCGGTAAAATTATGATATATTTTAGGGCCGTAATGATTGACTCAATTTAGACTTGGAAGGACGTAAAATATGGGAGATAAAATTCGATTTGGCGTTATCGGCATCGGCGGTACCATTGGAAGTACAACCCGGATTTTAGCGGATGAGAAAAATGCTGAACTGGTCGCTTTAGCCGACCCGGATTCTAATCGCCGTGAACGGACTCTAGGTGAGATCGAAGGAGTGCAAATCTTCGATGACTACCAAGTGATGTTACAACAGGCAGAGTTGGATGCGGTCTGTATCGGATTGCCAACCTGGATGCACGCCCCAGCAACTCGGGACGCACTGGAGTGTGGGTTGCACGTTTTGTGCGAGAAGCCACCGGCCAACAGTGCCGAAGAGATGAAACCGCTGGCCAAATTATCGGCTGAGAAAGGGCTCTCCTGCATGTTTGTGCGCCAGTCTCGATTCACACCACAGTTGATGGAGGGCCGACGCCTGGTAGCGGCGGGAGAACTAGGCGAGGTCTATTACTCGGATACGCGTTGGATTCGCACCCGCTGGTGTTCGGGCAGAGGCTGGCGACACGACAAAGACAAAGGCGGTGGCGTCCTGCTGGATCTTGGTATTCACGCCATCGATAACGCCTGGTTTATGATGGGATGTCCCAAACCGACTGAAGTGTCCGCCGGGCTTTATATGGCGTTCTCCGATCTAGCGCCGCCGGAACAAATCTACACCGCTGACGATGCCGCCTGTGGCTTGGTTCGGTTTGAAAACGGGTGTGTGTTGCATTTTGCTGTAGCCTTCTCACTCAATACGGCAGACGGCAAATCACCTGAGAATGACGATGGGCTTTCCGATCAAAAATCGATTGCTACCGAGTTTCAGCAGGTAAGTCTCCACGGCACCTTGGGTGGCCTAGAAGATGGCCGGCAGTTGATTGGTACACCTCAAGGGGTCAAAGTTAAACCACTCGATACCTCAGCCTATTCCGGCGATTCTGTAACGCTGCAAACGCGTGAGTTTATCCGCTCGATCCAGGAGATGGATCAACCACTCAACTCTGCCGACCAAGCGGTGATGCTGATGGAGATGCTGGACGGTGCCGTGCGTTCGAGCCAGACCGGGAAAGCGGTTGCCATTGACAGTTAGTCGCTTGGTGACAGTGCTTGCAGTTGTTTCAGCTGTGTGATATTATTGAATTTGTATTTATCTGTTTCCCAACTAACTAAATAGGTTTTTGAGGAGTTTATTATGGCGGTTTTCCTTCACACACGCGTTCGTGTTAGCGACTTGGATCAGTCGATCAAATGGTACGAAGAACATCTCGGTTTTAAGGTCATGAACCGCAGCGACAAGTCGCCGGCAGGTAACCAGATCGCTCACCTTGAATTACCCGGTAATGCCCACACGCTGGAGCTCACCTATTCCGACGATTACGAGGTCGACGTTCCCGAAGACCTGATGCACTTCGCTATCGGTGTACCCGACCTGATTGCCTGTTGTGACGAACTGGAAAATAAGGGTATTGAGATCTGGCCCGGCGATTGGCGAGAGACATTCCCGGCAGGTCGAAAGATGGCCTTTATCGACGACCCTGACGGCTATGAAATCGAGTTGCTGGAGCGGGCTGACGCCGACGAAACCGGCTACCAAAAAGAGTTAGGCTAGAGAATCAGCTTCAGTGAACTGTCAGTCAGGTGAATTAGCAGATCTGCTGACCGAGCAGCGGAATCTCAATTCAGTTGATATCGACCTGAAATCCAGTGCGGAAATCGTAGAGATCTTCCAGCAGGAAGATCGAAAAGTGCTGGCGGCAATTGAAGCCGAATCGACTTCAATTGCCACTGCAATCGACCTGATTGCTGAAGTGTTGCGCAACGATGGACGCTTATTTTACATTGGAGCGGGTACTAGTGGTCGGCTGGGTGTACTGGATGCTTCCGAGTGTCCACCTACCTTCAGCACTGAGCCGGGGCAGATCCAAGGCTTAATTGCCGGTGGAAACCGTGCCTTAAGAAGTTCGGTGGAAGCAGCTGAAGACCGACCCGAAGCCGGTCGTCAGGCCATCCTCGACCACCTCGTCTCCAAGGCGGATATTGTGGTTGGGATTGCAGCCAGCGGTCGCACCCCTTATGTGCTGGGTGGCTTGCAACAGGCGCACGATCTAGGGGCCAAAACGATTTTGCTCTGTTGTGCCCTTCCGCCTGGGCGGTTCTCACAGTCAAGCGAAATGAGCTTCGTCGACCACTGGATTACCCCCCAGGTAGGGCCCGAAGTTGTGACCGGGTCGACTCGACTAAAAGCAGGCACGGCTACTAAATTGGTTTTGAACATGCTGACTACCGGCGCCATGATTCAGACGGGGCGCGTTTATGACAACCTGATGGTGGATCTACAAGCCTCCAACCATAAAATCAAAGATCGCGCTTTGCGGATCTTAATGGAGATTACAGGTTGCCAAAGAGCGCAGGCTGAAGTTGCTCTAGTTGAAGCCGATGGTCAAACTAAAGTGGCGGTTGTCTGCCTGGTTAGAGATGTTGATCCACAAACAGCGGTAGCGCTACTCGAGTCACAGAACGGATTTTTACGGGCCGTGTTGGAAGGCGCCCGGCCATAAGACGGTGCTCGAAACTATCGGTTGAACCTGTCCGTCTGCTACTTCTTTGGTTGGAGAATTAACCGGTATCGAGCGTTATCGTAGGCCAACTCCTGGGCCAGTGACAGCAATGGAGGAGGCGGTTCGTCGTCAATCAAAAAGGTTTTGCCTTCTGTGGGATAGCGTCGGATATATCGGCGACGAAGTTCATCCCACGGCATCAAGGTCCAATCTGGCGAACCCGGCTGGCCTAAGTCCTCTTGCAGATCGTAGATGCCATAATACCGATTGGGATCTTCGAAAAAGTAGCGTAGTAAATCGCCACATTCCACTAGCCTATAGTGGGTACCCCACCCTTTGACTTGGCTTGGAGGGATAGTGGCTGTCGGTTCAGAGCCAAGTGGTAAAAGTCGGTTGGGAACTTTTTCCCCCCTGGTACCAGTAGGATTGCTTGAATCTGTCGCTTCCTGCAGTGGCCTCTTTTGCGAATTGACAATCAGGATTGTAACACAGACAACCAGTAGGAGTACCCCAGTAATAAAAATAAGAATGCGTTTGATCTGCATGTTTATGTTGATTAAAGACTGTCTCAATAACGGAGATCGATTTTGAAAACTGCTTACTTCGATTGTTTCTCTGGCATCAGTGGCGATATGACACTGGGTGCCCTGGTCGATATCGGACTGGATCCAGAACAGCTAGCCGTAGAACTGACAAAGCTCAATCTGAACGATGAATTTTCTTTGACCTTTGAAAAGACCAAAAAGCAGGGAATTTCCGGCACACGTGCGATTGTAACCGAAACCCAGGATCGTCATCTCCATGGACGTCATCTCCAGGACATCTTTGATCTGCTCGACCAGAGCGATTTAGAAGCCGGTGTTATCTGCCGAGCCAAGAAAATCTTTGATCGACTGACGGCGGCGGAAGCGACCGTTCACGACATGCCTAAGTCGGAGGTTCACCTACACGAAGTCAGTGCTATCGACTCAATTATAGATATTGTCGGATCGGTGATCGGGCTCGACCTGTTAGAGATCGAGCAGATCTACGCTTCGGCAATATCGCTTGGTAGCGGTTTCGTTCGATGCGCTCACGGCCTGATGCCCGTACCGGTTCCAGGTACGATGGAGCTGCTTCGGGGTATTCCCATCCGTCAAACCCAAATTCGTAAAGAGCTGGTTACTCCTACCGGGGCGGCCATTATCACCACATTGGCTGAGCAGTTTGGTCCAATGCCTGAAGTGACAGTTCAACGAATAGGCTACGGTGCCGGTAGCCGAGACCTGCCTGACGTTCCCAATCTACTCCGTATCGTGGTAGGGGAAAAAAAAAGCCCGTAGTTCCATCTAACCTACCTACTGATTCCGACCAGGTTATAGTCACAGAAACCAACATCGACGACCAATCGGCTGAAATTACCGCTTGGGTGGTCGATCAGCTTTTTGCGGCGGGAGCACTTGACGTTTTTTTAACCTCTATCTTGATGAAAAAGGGGCGACCTGGCACTAAGGTCACGGTTTTGTCCAGTGCGGAGAGACAGGGCCAGATAGCCCAACTGCTGTTGCAACAAACTACTACATTTGGTGTTCGGACTTATCTGACCAACCGTCAGAAGCTAACCCGCGATTTTATACAGGTGACCACGCCCTGGGGGCCTGTTACGGCTAAGCGTGGCTTCTGGGAAGGAGAGATCACCAAGATCGTTCCCGAGTACGAAGATTGTAAACGAGTCGCGGAAACACATCAAATACCACTCCGAACAGTCTACGATGCGGTCAGACAACAAGTTTCGCAAAACCAAGCCCCTGTTGCTGACTGATCAGACTAAGAAATCTTGTGACCTTAGAAAGTGCTATTTTTGCTGGTCGAGGGGCACCATCTTGTGGTCATTAGGTGATCGATCAGCACACTCTTGGCTTCTGGTGTCCCGATGTATTTCAGGGCTTCCATCCCGTAACCTCGCACGTAGCGGTCATCGTCTTTCAGTGCATCTTTTAAGGCCGGTACAGCATCCGCTGCATCTTCTCCAATTCTAGCCAGCGACAAGGCAGCGGTAAATCGTGTCTGCTTATCCGCGTCTTTTACCATCGCCCTGGCTAGAGCCGCCACTGAGGTTGTTCCTTCTCCAGAAAGGGCGTGTTTCCCCTGAATAATGCCCAGCGATTCAACCACATTCCGACGTACAACAACCGATTCGTCATCCAATAGGGATACCAATTGCGGTACAGATGTATCCGCACCGATTTCACCTAAGACATAACTGGCGTAGCCCCTGGTTTCCGCCGATTCGTGGCCCAGTAGTTCTGTGACTTTCTCCCCTGCTGAAGAACCGGCTGCGGTTAAGGCATAAGCGGCGTGGCGGCGGACCGTTTCATTATCGTCTTTCAGTGCCTCAACGAGTGGATCTATAGCCTCTTCTCCGATTGCGCCGAGTGCATAGGCCGCATTCAGACCTACAGGTTCGGAAGGGTCATTAAGGACACTGACCAAAGCTGAAATGGCCTCCGCACCGTTTTTCCCCAAGGCTCCAATATGGTTAGTTGCATCTATCTTCTCAGGCTGCGTACCGATCCGCAGAGCTGCAATCCATCGACTGATTTCAGCTTCCGTGCCTTCGCCGATCGGTTTCTCTTCCCCACGACCGTTCAACCAGTTCCAAAGATGTTGCCATACGATCTCTTGCCGATTCAGCAATGATAAGTTAGATGGAGACTGCCATTCGGCATCTTTATTATTCCACGATGGGATCGTTGGTGGGCTCATCCGGGTGAATTCAAACTTGAGCATGTAACGCGTTTTATCGGTTTCATTAGCGGTAGCTTGATGCCAGATATCATAGTGGATAATGATCACGGTGCCAGCTTCGCCAGTCGCCGGAAACTTACTTTCTGAAACATCGTTTTGGCGTGACAGGTAGTAGGATGACCCCGGTATGACGGCTGTTGGTCCAATCTCTATCGGTGTGTCTTGCGGGAAATACATGCCCATCGCCCACCAGCAGCGATGGTTGCGGACTTTACCGTATCCCCAATAGCTATCTTTGTGCCACCCTCCGCCACTACTTCCGGGCCGATTGGTGTGTGGATGCCGGTGGGGATGCATCATATAGTTAGGACCAATTACACTGGTGAGCGCACCTTGCACTGTCGGATGGTCGTATACTTCTTGGATTTCCGGCACTCGTGGAAGTAGGTTATTGCCCGGATTGCCGTCCATCTCCACAGCCTGATCCAGCTTTTGGTAGATCGTATCGTGAAGGCTCCTCGGAAGATCCGGTTTGATGACAACGAAGCCGTTAGTCAGAAACGCCCTCATCTGCTCGTCGGTAAACAGATTATCAGCACTAATGGGTTGGTTAGTATCGATCATACTTCCTCTCCGTAATTAACATCACCTGTTATCGAGCGGCCTTGTTAGCGTTCCTGTTCTATCTTAAGCCAGTGATGTCTATCTTTCTTATGAGTGTAGAACAATAAATGCAGAATGGTGAATCATCAATTCTCAAGGACTATACGGGCAAGAGCTTGACGCCAGCCGTCCAAGTTTTGCGATCGCGTTTCTGCCGTCATGGACGGGACAAAAATACGATCAACCTGACGATATTTCTCTAGAGTTTCAACACTGTCCCAAAGGCCAACTTCCAAGCCGGCCAGATAAGCGGCACCTAGCCCGGTGGTTTCAATATGAGTTGGTCGTTCGACCTGAGTATCCAGCAAATCTGCTTGGAACTGCATCAGGAAATTATTGGCAACTGCCCCTCCATCAACGCGTAATCGATCTAGAGAGACCTTTGCGTCGGCAACCATGGCCTGTACTACATCCACCGTTTGATAGGCGATTGACTCTAGGGTCGCACGAACAATCTCCGCCCTACCGACACCGCGTGTCAAATTCAGAATTGCCCCTCTAGCTTGAGCCTTCCAGTAAGGGGCTCCCAAGCCGGTAAAAGCGGGCACCACATAAACCCCACCGCTATCGGAGATGCTGTTTGAGGTCTGTTCTGTCTCAGCTGCTGTTTGAATAATTTGTAGTTCATCACGCAACCACTGAACTGCGGCCCCGGCGACAAAAACACTCCCCTCTAAGGCGTAGGCGACATCATCTGCGCTGGTGCCACCGCTACAGGCCAGAGTTGTCAGTAAACCCGACTGCGAAGGGATCCGCTGCTTTCCCGTCTGCATCAACAGGAAACAGCCTGTGCCATAGGTATTCTTAACCATCCCCTGTTTGGTACAGAGTTGACCAAATAGCGCCGCTTGCTGATCTCCCGCTATACCAGCAATTGGAATCCCATCCGGTAGACAGTTGAGTCCCATAGTCTGCCCAAAATGGTATATCGAAGGGTGAACTGTTGGCAAAAGGGCCTTCGGTACCTGGAATAGCTGAAGTAGCTCTGTATCCCAGGTTAGGTGATCAATGTCGAATAGGAGTGTACGGGAGGCGTTAGTGAAATCGGTGGCATGGATAGCCCCGCCGGTCAATTGCCATAGCAACCAGGTATCTATCGTGCCGAAGGCCAAGTCGCCATTCTCTGCTCGACGTCGGTCAGGGTCAACTCGATCTAAGATCCAGACGATCTTGGTAGCCGAAAAGTAGGGATCAAGCACCAAACCCGTTTTCTGCCTAACCCACTCCTCATTCCCTTCGGCTTTAAGTTTAGCGCAAAGGTCCGCTGTTCGACGGCACTGCCAGACAACGGCTGGATAGACAGGCTGGCCAGTTTGCCTATCCCAAACCACCGTTGTCTCACGCTGGTTGGTGATGCCGATACCGATAATCTGGCGATTGGAATGAGAGATTTGGGTGATCAGCCGTTGAGTGGTCTGCCAAATCTCAATCGGATCGTGTTCGACCCAACCCGGCTTGGGATAGGATTGGTTAAACTCGCTGTAGGCTTTATCCACCACCTGCCCTTGGGCATCGACGACCAGCACAGTGGTTCCGGTTGTACCTTGGTCAATGGATAAAATATAGCCAGCGTCAGCCGTCATACACTTACGTCAAGCCAATACAGGTGTGAGGAAAGAGGTGTAAAAGTCAAAACCTTCTTTCACACTTTTAATTTAATTCTTAATTCCTACGTTTTCACAGTTGGATAACCGGATTAGATAGCGTTCCAAATCCGTTAATTTCGATTTGAACAATATCGCCGGCAATCAACGGCAAATCGGCAGGGGTAATAATGCCGGTTCCTGTTGACACTACAGTACCAATTGGAACCGGATTGTGGCGGATGAGACATTCGGTTAGCTGCTCAAATTTCCAGTTGATTTGTGAAGTGTTGACTTCGCCCCGGAAAATTAGTTTGTCGTCGCGCATGACTCGGCACTTGATGTCGAGGTTATATGGATCGTCGACTTCCGACACGGTGACTAACATGGGGCCAAGTGCGCAGCAGCCAGTGTAAATCTTAGACTGTGGTAGGTATAACGGATTCTCTCTTTCGATATCCCAAGCCGAAACGTCGTTACAGATAGTGTAACCGATGATCTCGCCGTCTCTACCTAAAATATATGCCAGTTCCGGTTCTGTGGCTGTAAAGGTCGAGTCACTCCTGATCGCAATTGACCCGCCTGAGCCAACACACCTGTTGGCAGTCGCTTTAAAGAACAGTTCAGGCCGATCCGAGAAATAGACTTTGCTGTAGATGTCGGAAGCACTGTCGTCATCACGCATGTCAGCGCTCCGTTTGTAGGTAACACCGAAGGCCCACACCTCTGGAGCGTCAATAGGTGGCAATATATGGGGTAAATTCGGATCCGGGGGGTTATCCAGGTGGAGAAGTTTCAGTTTCCCATTTTCGTTTATTGGTGCTCCCTCAGCATTTATCCCTCTTCCCCCTCCGATCCCATCAACAGAAGAGCCTCGACCGGAGGCCAACACCCTCGACTCAATCGGGGGTAAATCCCTAAACGAAACCTGCTCTTGAATATCGGCTAGAATAACACCTAGACTGACACCTTCCTCAATTGACAGTTTTAATAGGTCGAGGACGGTAGATGACTCCTCGGTGGTTACATCAACAATCTCTTCTTCTCGAGTCACGATACCAACGCGTTTACCTTGATCTGGCAAATGATATTGAATCAGTTTCATCGTTTATCCTCGTTTTACCTTTACAATGGCCCATTCTCCGGACCAAGAAGCGGAAGCCTCTTCGTGTCTTGGTTGTGATGTGCCGAAAGGGTTGTGACAATCGGGAAATTCAAATTTCCTAATATCAGCCGCTTTCATAGGATTATGGAACTCCAAAGAAATCTCCTTACAGAATCTCCCCTGGGTCGAATAAGATCTGCAACTCCCGCGTTGCGTTTTCGACCGAGTCAGAAGCGTGAACAACATTTTCGGTCAAATGATTAGAGAAATCACCGCGAATTGTTCCGGGCTGTGATTCTGCCGGGTTAGTTGCTCCATTGATCAGACGAACAATCTCAATTGTGTTCTGACCCTCTAGGCAAACAGCGACCAGCGGGTCTGAGGTCATAAAATCGACCAGCGATTGATAGAAGGGTTTACCTTGATGCGGTGCATAGAGTTGAGCTGCCTTTTCCGCTGATAGGTGAAGTAATTTCAGCCCGGTCATTTTCAATCCCTTCCGCTCATACCGGTGCAAAACCTGACCAACCAATCCCCGTTGAACTCCATTTGGCTTAATGAGCACTAGCGTTTTTTCCATTCCCACTATTTATCCTATCAGTGCCTTTTCAATCCGATCCAGTCCCCGATTGATCTCCGTTTCAGAGGTGGCGAAAGAGAAGCGCATATGATTATCGGCCCCAAATCCGTCACCTGGAACCGCCCCAACTTTAGCATCGTCTAAAAGATAGGTAGCCAGATCTTGCGAACTGTTGATTGAGTACCCGTTGATCGTACGGCCGTAATGGGCTGAGAAATCGGGGAAGAGGTAAAACGCACCTTGTGGCTTGACATATTCGACACCATCGATATCATCAAACCGCTGACAAATTAGATTGCGTCGTTTCTGAAAGGCGTTTAGCATTTCCGCTACCGGTTCTTGCGACCCTGAAATGGCGGCTAAGGCTGCACTTTGTGCAATCGAAGTTGGATTAGAAGTGCTGTGGGATTGAATCTTCGACATAGCCTTAATTGCATCTTCTGGACCCGCCGTATAGCCAATCCGCCATCCTGTCATCGAATAGGCTTTGGAAACCCCGTTGACCACAAAGGTAATCGCCTTGACCTTTTCACCGAAACTGGCTAAGCTTTGATGTTGCACCCCGTCGTATAGCAGGGCTTCATAAATCTCATCAGAAATGAGATAGAATTGGTTTTTTACTGCCAGTTCACCGATTTGCCTCAGACTGTTCGCGTCGTAGGTTGTACCTGTCGGATTACTCGGGCTACCGATGATGACCGCTTTGGTGTTTGCTGTGACGGCAGCTTCGATTTGGCTGGGTGTCAAGCAGAAATTCTGCTCTGGAGCAGCCTGGAGTACAATTGGTGTTGCATCAGCCAACTTGACCATCTCGATGTAGCTGACCCAATATGGTGCGGCAAAAATAACCTCATCCCCTGGGTTGCCAATCGCTTGCAAAATATTGTAGATAGTATGCTTAGCACCACAAGAAACGATCACCTGACCCTGGTCGTAACTTAAGCTGTTATCTCGCTGGAACTTGTCCACGATGGCTTCCTTTAATCCGACAATCCCACTGACCGGCGTATATTTGGTCAAGCCCTGGTTTAAGGCTTCAACTGCAGCATCTTTAATATGGTCGGGGGTATCGAAATCCGGTTCTCCGGCTCCAAACTTAACCACATCCAGACCGTCAGCTATCATCGCATTAATTTTGGCTGTTAGTGCTAAAGTCGATGATGGAGCAACTTTCTTACTTCTATCTGATAGTGAAATCACGCTGTTATTACCTGTTGTGTGATCAGCGACCGGTGGATTTTGACCACTGAATTCCTAATTCTCATAAAGTTAGGGTGGAATCTGTTTATTCCAGTTCCGCCAGTTCTTCGAAAAGTTGTCGTTGTTTTTTCGTCAAGGTTTTTGGGATTTCAACCTTTATCTGCACCCGTAAATCACCGCATCGGCCGGTTCGGTCCACAACGCCTTGCCCACGGACACGGAGTTGATTGCCGGGTTGAGTCCCCGATGGAATTGTTAACTCTACACTGTGGCTTGTTTCATCTTTACTCAACGTTGGCAACCGAATTTTACCACCTAAGACAACTGTTGTAACGGGAACTGTTACCTGTGTTACCAAATCCAGACCTCGTCGCTCAAAATTAGGATCAGGCTTAATTGTGATCTCTAAAAATAGGGAGCCACGCTGGCCGTTGGGCAATTGATCGCCCTGCCCTTTTAGATTTAGTTTATTTTTGTCTTGAACGCCCGGTGGGATCTTAACCCGGATACTGCGACCTTGAACCTGGATCTGTTTTTCAGCTCCGTAAACGGCGTCTGCTAATGTAATCTCTAGCCTGGCTTTGAGATCAGCGACAGGTTGTCGTGCACCAGCTCCTCGCCCTCCGAATAGATCATCAAAGGCATTACCAAAGTCGCCAAAACCAGAATGGCCACCAAATTGCCGCCCCGAAAACCTACCAGAACCGCCGAATAGATCTGAGAAATGTGAGAAAATATCTTCCGTGCTATTAAATCCCTGGAAGCCGGTATTATGGACCCCCGCATGCCCTTGTAGATCGTAGATCTGCCTTTTTTTGGGATCCGATAAAACCTCGTAAGCATTTGAAGCCTCTTTGAACTTATCCTCTGCTGCTTTATCGCCCTGATTTTTGTCAGGATGATACATAACCGCTAGCTTACGGTAGGATTTTTTGATTTCCTCTGCCGTTGCCTTGCGGCCAACACCGAGGACTTCGTAGTAGTCTCGCATGGTTTCGTTTGCTCAACTAGAGATTGAAGGCTTACAATTTACCCTCAACTCTGGTCGGTACGGGAATCAAGGGTAGTATTTAGAAGCTGTTCTGCAATCTGGATGGCATTGAGTGCAGCTCCCTTTCTCAGATTATCAGCCACAACCCACATGTTCAAGCCATTTTCAATCGACAGATCTTCCCGAATCCGTCCTACAAATACACTGTCTGTTCCCGCAATATCGACAGCCAGCGGATACTGCTTTTGGCTTGGATCATCAATAACTACTATGCCTTCTGACTGGGAAAGTATTTGGCGGGTATCTTCAACACTCAGTTTCTGGTCGGTTTCAATATTAATCGACTCTGAGTGAGCAAAAAAGACAGGGACGCGAACAGTAGTGGGTGAAACACCAATCGAGTCATCCTCGAAAATCTTGTGTGTTTCGTGAACCATCTTCATCTCCTCTTCGCTGTAACCATTGTCGGTGAAGGGCCAATCAAAAGAGACATTAAAGGCCATTTGATGCGGGAACTTGTCGCATTCAACAGGTCGTCCCTCTAAAGCCGCAGTGGTTTGAGTGACTAATTCAGTGACCGCTGCACCACCTTTACCGGAAACACTTTGGTAGGTCGAAACGACAATCCGCTTAATTCCGACTGCGTCGTAAATCGGTTTCAACGCCACCAGCATCTGGATGGTCGAGCAATTGGGATTTGAAATAATTCCCCGGTGATCGTGAGCAGCATGCATGTTGACTTCAGGGATAATAAGTGGAGTGTCTGGATCCATACGAAAGGCGCTGGTATTGTCGATGGAGATACAGTTCTTCTTGACTGCTGTGGGTAAAAACTCTTTGCTGATCGAACCGCCAGCAGAGGAGAGAACTAAATCTACACCATCAAATGAATCGTGAGTCAACTCTTCAACCACGATGGTTTCGCTCTTAAACTCCTTTAGCGTTCCAGCGGATCGGTGCGATGCCAATAATTTTAGAGAAGCTACCGGAAAATTCCGTTCCTCCAGTAGTTCCATCATTGTTGCTCCAACGGCTCCCGTTGCACCCATGATAGCAACGCGGTACTCACGACTCATAATTTTTGTTCAATTCCCTCTCTCTGTTATAAATGCTGACTTACTGCTAAGCTAACGTCTTCTGACGCTTAAAGACATTAGACCTCTTGCATAATAGTAAAATCTACTACGGTTCTAAGCTGAGAGGAGGCTAAACTTTCTGGCATATACGAACTCGAAAATCTCTCAACCTACTATTTACTATTTCTCGAACTTATGCAAAAGGTCTATTGAGCCGCTATTTTAACACAGCATTAGAGAACAGTGCAAAGCAAAGGGGAGCAAGCGCTGGGCAACCGAATTTAACAAAAATACAGCGGCTGTACCTCTACAGTCTCAAAATTGACCGGATAACAACAGTCAAAGGCAAACCCGTTTTAATCTGTTCGAGGCAACATAGGTTGATAATGCATAGGTTGATAACGCTCTTGATATCTTCACCGCTAGGCCCGGTAAAACCCCGGTAGAAATAATGAGACAGATTGAACCCCATTTACCGATCTTAAGTCTAGCGTTTATATCCCTCTACATCGGTGCCCTTGTGAGGTCCGGTCTGACTCAGAATGTTGGCCTTTTCAGCCTCTGAGATGGGGTGGAACATTTTGGCTGAGGCTATATTTTGATCCAGCACTTCAGGCCGGTCACAGCCAGAGATGAGTACACTCACAGGCAAACTCCAGACGTAACGAAGGGCATCTTCAACTCTAAACACTTTCTGTTTTACGATAGCCCCCATGGCTAGACTCTTCATGGCTAAAACAGCAATATCTTTTTCAACCAATTGGGGCAACACCTGCTTCTCAAAGCTGAGATAGTGACAATCGACCACATTCAACGGCATCTGCACGGTATCGAAATCATACAGTTCAAGCGCCCTCAAGTGCGCGGCTGGATCCCGGTGTCCGGTAATACCGATGTAGCGAATCTTGCCTGCTTCCCTGGCTTTCAGCGCAACTTCCATAGCCCCATCCTTGGCAAAAATCTGCTCGGCGTTTTCTACCGAAGTGATGTTGTGGAATTGCCACAGGTCAAGATAGTCAGTATCTAACCGTTTCAGACTCAGGTCTAATTCTGCCTGAGCTGCCTTAGCATCTCGTTTGTCAGACTTGGTCATCAGGAAAATTTTCTCACGATGTCCTTTTAAGGCTTTTCCCATCAGCGTCTCACTTCGTCCGTCACTATAAGAGTGTGCGTTATCAAAAAAATTAATACCGTGTTCGATGGCGCGATGGACAATTTGTAGTGCCATAGATTCGTCTTTGCTGGCCGGTCCCATGCTAATATGGGCGCCTCCCAGTCCGATGATTGTTACCATCTCACCGGTTTTTCCCAGTTGGCGTTTGGGAATTTCCAGGTTACTGAGATCAATCTCTGGCGCAGCCGCTTGCAAACTTTGTGTAACGTCAACCCCAAGCTGTGTACCAACAACACTACCTGTGACTACTTTCAAAAATCTACGTCTCTTCACAATTATTCCTCCTAGATGTATTCCTCCTAAATGAATAAACAGGTGTTAGGCATCCCAAATTCTAAGGTTGCCTAACCAGATATATCGTTTCCTGTCACCATTCTCCCTACATACTGACTCTCACTAAAGTAATACTGGATTCTGGTATATTGACACGCCTGCTGATCAAAGAAGGATTGGATCCGTCTTGGGGTTTTCTGTCATCTCCGCCGTGCACCAAGAGCATGGCTTATCATCTCTGCCAGCGAATTTACAGTCTTTCTCCCAATCTCCCTTTTTACATGTGCCCATACGGTCTTATCTGGATTAAGATCCGGTCAGTCTGGTGGCCGAATCAAGAGCTGGAGTCTTCTGTTGAGTGACTCAACGTATTTTTTCACTAGGGCTAGTTAACACGATCTAAGCGAATCGACAATCAGCACCAAGAACCAGACAGCAGAAAACATCAGATCCAACTTGTCCAAGCCAGAGAAGATCAAGTCTAAAGCCGGCGATCGAGTAGTATCTCCTTCATCTGCTGGATCCATAATCATTGGGCCGCCAGCCAAAGGGCAATCGATGCCTTTCAACCAGCCTTCTCCTTCAGGTGCATCATGACCGTGGCCGGGGGAGAGTCGAAAAACTATTGCCCTACCAGCATCTTGGGCCAGCAGATGGATTTTTGTGGTCCACCCTCCTCCTGACTTTCCAATCGACGGCTGGCCGTTTTTTAAATGCTCCTGTTCCATCAGCATGCACTTTCACGGATATGCTATTTAATCAATAGCCTTCTATCCTGACTGGAATGATTTGCTTGGCTGGCCAGGCTTCAAATCGGCCATTTAAGACCCCTGTTTTGGCCCACCGGTTCATCCGCCTGTAGATTGGATGCTAATTTCCAAACCTAGAAGGAAGACCTCCCCATTGACAGCCCTGCTCGGCAACAGACCGAATCCGATTCAGAAGCTTCCGATTGGATAGTTTGACCTTTCCTCTTTGGACGGGTAAAGACGGTTTTATTTCTTGATATTGTTCCTGTGTTAGTTCCATCATAGCCCATGATACAGGATTTCTCTTCTTCGTGTTAACAGACCCTAGAAATCATTTCATAAGTGCCTCATCGTAACGATGAGGCACTTATGAAATGAAAAAAGGCGCGATAGATGGTCATGTGGCCAAAGCTAGTTAGCCAACCGATGGTGGGTTCTATTTTCCATTCTTTTCGCTAGCCTCGTCGGGGGCGACCATCTTGTGTTTGGGTCTTCTTTCTATTTTTTTTCGGTGCGCTGCAATCAGCTCGATTTGTTGATCCGTAAGTTGTTCACCTAAAGACTGGCTGTCAGGGGCTTTGTCCGCAATCAAAGGCTGTATCGACGCCTTTGGCTTGAGTCAAGCCAATCCGGCCTCGACCAAGGTCACTTCCGCAGGTCAGGCCGAACAGAGGTGGCCTCCGACAGGAATCCCCTGACCGTCGGCCACCACCATTAGTTTGCTACCTTTGCCGCCTTTGATTTTTCCGACGGTAGGCCTTTTTTTTGCCGCTGCCAAGCTACCGTCGATCAAGGTTTTTTCCCCGTCGATCAACCTGCGCTACACCTGTAACCAGGTCCCGTCTTCTTGCCAACGACCTAATCGAGGCCAACAGGTTGATGGGCTAGGGTATGTGGCCGCTAAATCTGGCCAACCGCCACCTGAGCCTAAGACCCAAAGAATGCCTTCAAACACCTCACGGAGGGTCAGGGACGACCAGGGCTGATCAATTCTGGCCGCAGAGGAGCGATGGTGTCCCATGGCTGATCGCTTAATACTTCCGATCGATGACTGATAGCTCTAAACAACCTCCTATCAGCCATCAAATACATCATATTGGTCAACCTGACCTTATGAAATGACTTCTAGTCTATATCGGCTAAAAACGCCTGCTGCCAATCTTCAGTTTCCCGGACGGCCATATTGATCGTCTGCAAGTCGAAGATTCGGCTGGTCGCCAAGTGTCCTTTCTGCTGGTAGTAGCCATTTGCGGGTCGGATAAAAGGTTAGGTGTGCTGTTGGTTATGAGTCGTACTTCTTATGATACAGATTTTTTGCCTTGTTGATCTGTAGTTTACATTGCTATATAATGCTTATGTCAATTACCAAAGGAGGCAGAATTGAAAAATGAATGATACCGGCTCAAGTTGGATCCAATCTTATAGGGCTGGTTATCGCGATCGGAATGGAAAGTATACCGGCGGTAGCAAGATTATGCACTTGGTACCACATAAGGACCAGCTTTTCGCCGTCAATGGATATTGGATGGATTTGCGTTGGCGGC
>Ga0208128_1000381_pt1 | contig 18390 bp, 11 predicted proteins | sample ETNtaG_35_FD_185758 | JGI IMG/M metagenome (GOLD analysis project Ga0208128, IMG submission 185758) | Marine microbial and viral communities from oxygen minimum zone, Eastern Pacific Ocean - ETNP201306PF51B (SPAdes) (version 2) | ecosystem: Environmental > Aquatic > Marine > Oceanic ... | reverse complement strand
CGTACAAACCCAAAGTTCTAAAATAGTAATGCAAAAGATCCTTCGCGAAGACGCCAAAAAGTACGCCTTCAACTGGCGCGATAGGCCCCTGTTGCGCGTTCAACCGGGCGAGACGTTTGAAATTGAGACCTGGGACGCCAGTTCAGGCTTCTTCAAGAATCCCGAAGACAAGTCCATACCCGCCAACCGGCCGGGTTTCGACCGCAACCCACCCCTAGCCAACCCCATCGCTGGCCCTGTGTATGTGGAAGGTACTGAACGCGGTGACCTGCTTGTTGCATGCATTGAGGACATTGAGGTCGAAGATTATTCATGGATTGCTGTCGGGCCCATGCGCGGGCCGTTTGGCGAATCCACGCGCTGGCCAGAATTGTCATCCGAATACACCACAAAAATCTTCAGGCACACACCCGGTCCCAGCGGTACCATGCGCGATGGCACACTTCATTTTAGCGATGATATCACGTGGCCCATTACGCCGTTCATCGGTACCATCGGTACCGCACCAGACCGTGAGGTAACGACAAGCATCGACGGCCAAGGCTCTTGGGGTGGCAATCTCGATATCCGCGACGTAACGACCGGTAACAGAATCCACCTCCCTGTTTACCATAAAGGTGGCCTTTTTTACCTTGGCGATGTACATGCGAGCCAGGGCGATACCGAATACAGCGGCACTGCTGCTGAGACATGTGGCACCGTCCGCCTGCGATTCGAGTTACAGAAACAAAAACACCTGCCCTTCATGCGCATCGAGAAGCCCGACGCGCTTATCGCCACCCAAGCGGCCCGTCCCCTGGAGCAGGCCGTCGATACAGCCACCAAGCATCTTATCGAATGGCTCGTCACCGAGTACAATTTCACTCCCACGGATGCTTACTGCTTGGTCAGCACCTGTCCCGATTTCCGGATCAACGTCTATCAAATGTGCAATATCGCCAAGTTGAGTTTCGTTGCCGGGGCGGAGATACCGTTGACATATATCAAATAAATAGTGAAGTGATTTTAGGGCTCAAGCGTATGGCATCAGCCACGAAGGTGTCGAGGCCCAAAGGCTGATTAGAGCGTACGATTTGGTTGCGATCGCCGGTTCCGTTACATTTGTATTAACAATCAATAATTTTTCTGCGCATTGTTATAATCATCTCACTAATAAGTAGAATAGCCCCACCGCACCTCTAATATTTTTCAGAATTTGTCCCTTTTTCACCATTAGTAGTGTTGATAATCTTTCGTACTCTCTGTTGAATTAAAAGCTGAGGGAAATGCTCATGTTTGAGAAAGAAAAAGACATTGGAACTGAGGTAGCACATCAAAAACCATATCAGCTGATTTTTGATACTGAGGCAATACCTAGAACTGTTGCTGTGGCTAAATTGAACACCAAATTACTTGAGGATGATTGTCAAATTTGATCGACTGTTCAGGACCAATTGCAACATTCTAGGGCCGGTAGATAATTCAGATTGGTAGCCAAATGAAACTACCGGCCAAAGTTAGCATAGATTGGTAATTGCACTTAAGCTGATCCTATCTCCTAGTTATAGCGCTAAAATGTTTCAGTCTGGCAAATACGTTTTCGACCTGGTGCCTGTATTTGTCACTAATTTATACTGTCATGGCCGATATTGGAATTCTCTTTTCCCAGAATCATAGCGTGTGACCCTTTGCCCTTCAATTTGAGAATTTGAGTTTCAAATACCAACCGAAAGCTTAAGACGCAATAGCGACCTAAAAGGGGACAGAGATGCGTTGGCCATCAAGCGGAAACAAAGCGAAGGCAGGAGGCTAAGAAAGCGATCAAACTGGAAGTGGTAATGTGTAGCCTGATCGGTGGTCTGCCCCGGCAGTAGCTGAGCCCGGAATAACTCTCCGGCCAGTTCAGACCTGTACCGGAGGTCGGTATCTAGACACAAAACCGTCTATCACTACATCCGGCGAGAAAAAAGGAATTACTCCACAGAAGTACCATAAAACCTGCTAACGTCTGTGACATCGACAGGAGGGGTTGGAAAAACATTCGGAGTGGGTGTTGCGCTTCAAGGTTGAATTTGAGCGTCGCTATACGTTGTTAGGTACAAGTTGATGAAACTAATAGGCTAAATGGACGGATTCATTCTCGATGCTCCAACGCTATTGGCTATAAGTTCCAATATAGTCACCCCTTTGAGTACTAGAAAGGTAAAATAATCGTGTGGCCTGGCTGTATCGTCCACGGATCTGATCCGTAATCCGGTGGCAACAGAAAGGCACTGTTTCTGCTAACGGAATAGTTGCTAATACTAACAAGATTAAGACTCGTATCACATAGCCAGGATAATCCACATGGCGTGTGAGTTTTCATTTTCGATAAAAGGAGTCTAAAATGTCAGAAAAAAATATCGGGTCGGAATTATTGGTTCCGGTCAGATTGCCAAGTTCCACGCTCAAGGCTATCAAGGTGTTGATGAGGTAGAGATGGTAGCCGCTGCCGACCCTGTTCAGAGCGTCCTTGACAATTTTGGCCAGCAACGTCGGTTCAATTCTGCTTGGACTGATGCGCGTCAGTTGATCGCTGAAGGGGCGATTGGTGAGCCACGGCAGATTCAGGTTATATGTCGAGACGGCCAGGGCTTGCTTAATGTGGGTACTCATTTGCTCGACATGATGCGCTATATGTTGACTGACCCCCGAGCAGAATGGGTTATCGGTAATGTTGAACGCAAGACTGAACGGTACGAAAGGAATGTGCCGATTGAAGATCGAAGCGTCGGCATCATCGGTTTTGAAGGTGGTTGCATTGGCACACTGCTGCAGGAGATTGCAGGGACCCAACCATTTAGCAGCGTAATTTATGGTTCAGACGGTATCATCGATTTATCTGAACAGAGAGTACGACTGCTGAATAACAAAGCAACTGATTGGGAAGACCGGCCCTCTGACGGTTCTGATCAGCATGTGGCTCAAGCCCGTGAATTGGTCGATTGGATAGAGGCCCGAACAGTACACCGAGGACAAGCTGAAAATGGCATGGCCGCCATAGAAATCATCATGGCTATTTACGAGTTAGCGAGAATGCATGAAGTGGTTCAGATACCGGTTCGAACCTACTGTTCCCCCCTCGAACTGATGATCGATAATGGAGACCTGCCAGTTGAGCGCCCCAGTCGTTACGACATTCGGTCGTTTTTTCTCCATGGTGAAGAGATGGAGATTTACCAACCTGTTTTGTCAGTTTGAATAGGTTTCGGAGTAAACGGATTACTTGGTCGGACTATGGGCGATGGCTCCGGTGCTATTATGGCGGGATTTCTTCAGGTGAGCAGGTCGAAAGGCGGTCGGTCTTCTAATCGAACTTTTGTGGAATGAAAGAGATCAAGCTGATACTGACAATTCTGATCGTTGGTTAGTTGTTCTGCCGGGTTATCAGTATTAGCCTAAGTTCAACGGAAGAGAAAGTCGACTGAGACTCAGCCAGCAGAAGATGCTAAAGAAGTGGTAGTTGAAAGTACAAAGGAGCCGAAGAGTATCCGGTAAAGATACCGTTGCGAGAGTGCGGCTCGGTTGCTAATTCGGTCTAACTCTAAACTAATGTATGATGGTGATAAAAAATTAATGCAATCTACTTGTCAAAACAGATGGATGGGTTCTCTAGTTGGCTTAGCCGTTGGAGATCAGCTTGGTTGTCCGCTGGAGGGGAAACCACCGGGCACTTTTGAACAGATCACAGACATGCTCCCAGATAGCTTCTGGACTGACGATACGGCTCAGGCACTCTGTTTGGCCGACAGCCTAATTTTTCTATTCGAGGGCTAGACCATATAGACCAGTTGCAGCGCTATGTCAGGTGGTTGTTCGAAGGTTATATGAGCAGTCAAGATGCCGCTTACGGGTGCGGCCAAACCGCACGCCAAGCGATTACGGCCTTTCGAGACAATGGAACACCCACTCCAGTCGAAGCCGTAACCAGCAATGGTGCATTGATGCGATTAGCCCCTATTCCCCTTTTTTATGCTCGAAACTTGGCCACGGCGGTCCAAATGGCCGGTGAAAGTGCAACCGCTACCCACGGCAACCCAATTTGCGTCGAGGCTTGTCGCCTCTATGCTTCCATGATCGTCAAAGCGGTAAATGGAGCTTCGAAATCAGGAATTTTGGATTATCAAGCTGATCTCTGGCAAGGACAGCCGTTAATATCTTCTGTCGATCGAGTGGCACAAGGATCGTATCGACAAAAAGAACCTCCGCAAATTAGAGGCACGATCCACATTGTAGAGGTGATGGAGGCAGCTTTGTGGGCCTTTGATCAGAGTTCATCTTTCGCCGAAGGCGCATTGCTGGCGGTCAATTTAGGTAACGATGCAGACACCACTGGTGCTATTTTCGGTCAACTTGGCGGAGCCTACTACGGCTATAACGGCATACCAAACCACTGGAAGGAACAGCTGGTCGACCGTGCTTTAATCGAATATCTAGCCCAAAAGCTATTTGAATTTCGTCAACAACCGACAAGTTAAGCCATAACGCAAAAAAGGCTCCGGGCAGAAGGCGAAAGTATTATTATGCCTGCCAATTCATGGGCCTTTGAAAATATCACTATCACTATTTAACAGGTAACTTATGAGCACTTCGCTTATCGGCAGTTGGAAACTCGCAGGAGATACTAACGACTCGTCCGGCAACGGAAACCACGGGCAGAACCGGGGCGTCGACCTAACAGCCCCGGGCCCTGACCAACAACCGAACTCCGCTGCTCGCTTTGATGGTCAGCGGAGTTACATTCTCGTCCCCAATAGCTCGTTGCTACAAATAGGCACGGACGACTTCTCCATATCCGCTCGAATCTTCACTGAAGAACACGTTGATGATCCCATTGGGGACATTATGGCGAAGTTCGATGCGAATCGGCGTAACGGCTTCAATTTGGGACTGAAGCGTCACTCAGGCTCCTGTACTAGCCTGGCCAACTACAGAAACGTCCACTTTGGTATCGACAACGGCCACCTTGAACCAGAGTGGACCGATTGCGGGCAATTGGGTAATGCCGTGTTCGTAATGTCTCTCGCCGTCCATCAAGGGCATCTTTACGCCGGCACCGTCGAAACCGGGGAGCAAGAAGCCGGACATGTCTTCCGCTACGTCAGTGGCACCGAATGGGAAGACCTCGGCTCTCCAGGCAATTCGAACGCCGTGATGACCCTGGCACCATACAAGGGCAAACTTTACGCCGGGACAGGACGCCTCAAACTACAGGGTTCGTCACTGCCGCCGTCACCCAATACCAACGAGGGAGGACAGGTCTTCCGCCTTGAAGGGGAGCACTGGGTTGATTGCGGCAAACTGGGAGGTGAGCGTGGTCAATTCGCCGAATATTGCCACGATACTGTACATGCGCTCGAGGTATTCCGAGGTCGGCTCTACGGCCTGCCCCTCTACACCCAGGGGCTCTTTTGTTACGACGGTGATGACAATTGGACCGATTATGGCAGCCACGGACGCCGAGCCTTTACCCTGGGTGTTTTTCGTGGTGACCTCCACGTACTCAATAACGGTAATGGGGTCATCCGCTTTACAAGTGGTGAAAATTGGACGCGCTGGACACGCCTTGCCGATTTACCGGGCGTCACACAGATATATTCCATGGCCATCTACGAAGGACAGATGGTGGTCGGTACTTGGCCGAAAGCTTCCGTCTTTCAATGGGAAGCGGATGGTACCTGGACCAATATGGGCAGGCTGGGCGACGAATTGGAGGTCATGGGCATGGCCGTCTATAACGGCAAACTCTACGCTGGTACCCTGCCTTTGGGGCAAGTTTATCGCTACGATGGTGACGGTCACTGGACTTGTACTGGTCAGTTGGACCAGACGCCAGAAGTAAAATACCGTCGAGCGTGGTCAACTGTAGTCTGCAATGGTAGGCTGTATTATGGCACTTTGCCTTCGGGCCGAGTTCTCTCCATAGAAGCGGGTAGAAACGCTACTTGCGACCACGAACTCACACCTGGATGGAGACATCTTGTCGCTATGCGTCAAGGAGGCTCACTGACACTCTATATAGATGGCGAGGTGGTCGGTGTCTCCTCTACTTTCGATCCATCACAGTACGATTTGTCAAATGAGCAACCTCTAAAAATTGGATTCGGGCAACACGACTACTTTCATGGTAGCCTAGCCGACCTGCGCCTTTACCGCGGTGCTCTAACTAAAGATGAAATTCGGCAACTGGATAACTGGAAAAAATAGGGTATTCTCCTTAGAGTGGTTGCAACTGCTTTTTTAGGGCACGTGGCCGGAGCCTATGGAGACACTTTAAATAGTTACTTATTATCCTGTGGCGATTAGTTTTTCAATCTCTTGTTCTTGAGTTTCCTCTGCATTTGCCACCAATCAAACTGACGGATACCGGCGTAATGTTACTAAAAAACCCTATTTAGGTTGATTTTGACACTCTTTTACTGAATCAAATGATTTGGTCTATTGATGTCCATCTTCTAACAACAATAAAAGCGAAACCCTAATGTGTTAGGACCATATTTACAAATAGAATGATTGAGGTCAAAAACAAACGCACTTGACGACACCGTCGGAGGTCTGTTAAAGTGTGTTGAGATTCGTTGAAACCCCTACGGTATCAGGGGAAATGGCTCAAAAAGTAGCAGAGTTATAATGAGTGAAAGAGTTAATTGACAACCCTATGTAAAAGTTGGACAGAATAGATTAGAAACAAAAAAGGAGACCCTTCTAGATATTCCTTTTCTTTTGAATATTTCTTTTCGAGGACTACTTCAGAACTCAAATAGACTACTTGGTTTGTGCCCAGGTGGTCACTTTGAGGTTATTAGTAAGTGTGATTGAAAGTAAGGAAGCAGTAAACCAGCTAGGTTGATAGTCGGGTGCTGGATGATTGGTCAGGTTACGAAGGTTTTCCCCATTATTATCCATTATGTAGATTTCATAGTTTCCTGTACGTTCGGAACTAAAGATAATTTGTCTACCATCTGGTGACCAAACGGGGTCAGTGTTATCGCTTAAATTGTTGGTCAATTGACGCAGGTTTTTCCCATTGCTATCTATCAGATAGATTCCGTTCCCTTTCTTACCTGCTGCACTGGCAGTAAAGACGATCTGTTTGCCATCAGGTGACCAGTTTGGCGATTCTGTCCAAGCCAATTTAGCATCTTTCGTTACCTGACGTAGATCTTTCCCATTTGCATTGATTACATAGATTTCACTACTTTTCTCCTTTGCCCCTTTATCGATAACCCACGAAGCAAAGACAATTTGTTTTCCGTCTGGTGACCAGTTAGGTGATGTGATCCAAGTCAATTTAGCATCGTTGGTTAATCGACGTAAATTATTACCATCGGTATCCACTACATAAATTGCGGTTTCTTTACCACCACCCCGGTTGGAGACAAAGGCGATCTGTTTGCCATCAGGTGACCAAGTTGGATGATGATCATCACCGGGATGATCGGTTAACTGACGTAGATTCTTACCCTCTTTATCCATCACATATATGTCGTTGTTTCCACCTTCTTTTTTACCCTTACCACCACCTTTAGCATTCGAACTTCTTTGAAAGACAATCTGTTGTTTATCAGGAGACCAAGATGGATTACTATCTTCTTTTGGATTGTTAGTCAGGTTACGAGGATTATTGCCATTAGCATCCATAATATAGATCTCTGAGTTCCAATCTCTGTCGGATATGAATAAGATGCTGGAATGAGCAATCAGAGATAAATGCAGAGCTAAAGTAAATAGCAACCAGTTGAAAAGAAACTGGTTTTTAATTACCTGTTTCATTTAAATCTCATTTGTCAAGTTTGTTTTAGTTGGACGAAGAGCAACAATGGAGGTTTATCGAGCGAGGAAACCTTTGGATGTTTTACTAAATACAATGTGTGGTTATCCCCCTAATCTAAAAGAATCAGCATGAGACACCGATAATTCTAAAATTAGGAGATAACAATTTTTTCAGACCTAGCTGTTGTTTTGGGATCAGGTCAAAAAAGGACATTACCGCATCATGGAAATCAGAAAAATACTCCTGCATATTGATTGCGAGTCACTGTTTTTTTAATTCCCTCATAATCGCTCGATCCGATTTAGATTGGGGGAGTACGGAGGTAAAAACACCGGTTCAAGATTATTCGCATTGGCAAACGATCGGCTTATTTTAGCCTAGTTGTATCCAGCGTGGTCTTATAAAACAACTTTGCTCCCAATTGCGGACTCATGTTTTTAACGAATAGCCTGCAATTAGGCCCTCGTAGGATCCGCATTAATTATCTCATCTTCTGGAGATACAATCGATTGATCATCAAAGCTGACAACTCCATTCACTCGCCTCACTGAGCCTCGGAGGTAAAGTGTTGTTGAGGAATTGGGTTTGTTGATCCGCATTATCTTTTCCAGGAACAGGTTTGTTTTTTTATAGACAAAGCCAAGCCCTTTCAACAGTTTGGTCATTGCATTAGGTGTGTTAAAGACGTCATCTCGTGTATAAACCAGTTCACAGGCAGCTTTTGATGTCAGGATAATAGATGGATTCTACGGATTGCTTGATCTCTTTCTTCTGTGTCTCAGTCAACGCGATGGTCGTCCACGGGAACCAGATCTGAGCTTTGGTTTGCTGATATGCTTGAACTGACCCGATGCGGATCCGCAATAATGTAGTGCCCTGCTCCATGGTATACCCATCGAGATAAAGATTAAGCCAAGCCAATCTTCGGATCTTTACCTGGCTATTCTTTTCAGTTTAATAGGACTTTTCAGGTATTTCTTTCTCTGACTCATTTAGCGACATCATACCTTTTAGGATGCATGAATTCTATTCCGATTTGATCCGTTTTTATCTCGGATTTCTCTCCTGGATTTTCGAATCTGTTATAAAGTACGTCCGGGCACTGGGCTTAGATATAGGGAGTGGAACCATCGAAAGTACCCCCGTATGATCGTGCAATACCGAACGAAACAAACGGGCATGCCTTGGGAGAAAGATAGTATTCCGTCAATTGTATCTCTAAGGGCTAAATATTTATCTGGGGATTGGGATGAAATTGTTACCAATTATTTACTGGGGGCTTGAACATACCCGTGAAAACTTTATGCGCCTGGAAATCAGATGTGTTCGCCTACAAGTCCGCAGCTAGTTGATGCGAGACAAGTCGATTAACCGAGTCAAATAGACCAATACGGGTAATAAGATTACCAGGATTTTAGCTTCGAGTAGGTAGGTTCGGTAACGGTGAGTCGTAGGGTCGTCAAAACAGGCTAGGTCTATGAACTTAAATCGGCGTTCAATCGAGGGATGGGTTGAGAAGATTTCGAGAAACCAACGGAGTGACCGTGGAATAAAGTTCATATTTGCCAGTCGATATAAAGCTTGCTTAAAAGAGACAGGTCTTCTCGTTACACTAACCGCGTATAAATCTGCTTGGTATTCAAACCGTCGAGACAGAAATCGAAAGATGAAAACAAAGTAGAACAACAAAAATACAATCGTGTATAAAGCAGAAACGATGGGCGATTTATCCCAAGCAACTAGAATCGGATGCCCAACAGTAGCGTAGAGTAACGCATAACTGAAAAAGTAGGTCAAAGAAAAGACAAAATAGGTCAAAATATGCTTGTACCGAATATGTCCAAACTCGTGTGCCACGATGGTTTCGATCTCATCAGATGAAAAGTTATCCAGAAGTATATCGGTCAGGAAGATCCTACGTGACCAAGGAGCTAAACCTGCCACAGCAGCGTTAGCAATGTTGAATGGTCGGGTTTGCCAGACTACAATATCTCGATATTTAATCCCGTCTTGTTCAGCCAGTTGGCGCAAGCGTTTTCCCAATTCACTGTCGCTGAGTGGACGTGTCGGCCAGAGAAAGTTGAGCAAAAAGGGCGCGTAAATGAAGGCAGCTAATATAATCATCCCCATCAGACCAAACCCGATCCACAGATGACGGTTTAAGACTTGATGAACCACGGTTGGCATCAGCTCTATAACATCGAAAAGCAAATAATAGATAAACATCGGCAACAACGGAAGTAGTAGCAGCTTCGTTTGAAATTTGAATACTTTTCCTCGAGTAGCACCCGAGTTGGTGCCTTCCAATACCATAGTGGTCGTCTCAGAATAGCGGTCGAACTCAAATGAAACCAAGCGAATCAAAATGGTACCGATGACCAGCGGAAGAATGGAGATCAACATATGTAGGGTGAAAAAGTAAATTCGACCCATCCACTTTGAAATCCAATAGGGATAATAAAGAAAGTAGATGTCACAGACATACCCGACCAGCATCAGAATTTCGAATGCGATCATCGACTTTTTTATCAAAAAGGATCGCCGAACACGATCTTGGTGGGCAGCAGGAAGATCGCGGGCAACCCAGCGACAGTAAATATAGGCCAGTAATGCGGGGATTAAGGCGACAGTTACAGTTCCCACAATCGTCAGACCTGGGTTTAGATCTAAGCTCTTAGGAACCGTATCGGCAGAGAGCAGAAAGACAATCCCGGCAATCAGGATAAAATTGACGTGTCCCATGAGTTAGGTAAATTCCAAGAATATCTGGTCAGCGACCATTAACCCTTTTGGTGTCAAATGTAGCCGGTTCTCTGTCCACTGGAGTAGGCCTTGGTTTTTGAACTGTTCTACCGCTGCCCCAAATTCGGCGTCAATAGGTTCGCCAAAGCATTGCTGATATGCCTCTTGAGAGATCCCGGCTAGTTTTCGCAACCCCAGCATAAGAGTTTCTGCTTTTCGAGCCCGTCCAACCAATTTCTCCTGACTGGAAATTGGGGTTCCTTGCCGGACCTCTGTAATGTATTCCTTCACACCTCTTAGATTGGTATATCGGTAGCCGTCAATATAACCGCAGGCACCTGCCCCCAGGCCAAAATAAGCTTGATTGTTCCAGTAGACCAAATTGTGTCGGGCTTCATATTTCGGCCGAGAGAAATTAGAAATTTCGTAGTGTTGATAATCGGCGTCTGTTAACCGGGTAATGGCATACTGGTACATTTCTGCTTCCAGATCGTTGTCTGCCAGTTTTAGATTCCCGTTCTCCCACAGGTCGTAGAATTGCGTGCCATGTGCCAAAGTTAAATTGTAGGTAGAAATGTGTTCAGGAGATAACCGGATGACAGTCTCTAGTGTCTGTTGCCACTGTTCTAAGGTCTGGCCGGGCAGAGCAAAGATCAGATCCAGGTTGATGTTCTGAACCCCGGTTTGTCTTGCTAGATCGAGGCTGTGCCGTACATCGTCAGACTTATGAACCCGACCAATGCTTTCCAGTAACGAGTCCTGCATGGCTTGTACGCCAAAGCTTAACCGGTTGACGCCAGCCGATCGCATAACTTCTAGCTTTTCTTGATCTACCGTCCCCGGATTACATTCAACGGTCAACTCAGTTCGGTTGGAAACTGAAAAGTGATGGTGTAGTAGATTGAATAAATAGGCTAGAGACTCAGCGGATAGGATCGAAGGTGTACCACCGCCGATAAATATTGTATCGAGAGTTGGTTTCTCTGAGAGACCTTGTACATACCACTCCATCTCTTTTCCCAGAGCAGAGAGATACACTTTAGAGAGTTCTTTGTGGAAAGTATAAGTATTAAAATCGCAATAGTAGCAACGGGTAGCACAAAAAGGAATATGAATATACAGCGCTCGCGGAATTCCGACTTGGAAGGTAGGCACTCTGCAATGATAGCACTCAGAAATTAAGAGTGTCAAGGCTGACCAAGCGAGACAATCTCATTTAAGTAAATGTCAAGTCTCGATAGATTATATGCATTTTGTCTAAACAACTCCGGCTTGCTCCTATGCAACTCCTTGAGTACTTGCACTGGTCTATGGTGCCCAATGTTCTTTGGAGCAATGTGACGGTTGTGGATTTGCATGTAATCGTACAAGTGGGTAGTCTTCGGATGTCGCTGATACGCCTGTTAAAACGCTCTTCCGTGCCGTATTTGGGGGAGCGGGCTTAATTAGTCAGTACTCAATCCGTGCTGAGTACAACTCTGATCCAACAGATGATTTCCTGTGGGCTAGGGTTCGCCGTTGGCGATCAAACGATCTGTCAACTCCTGGCCATTACCCGTCAGGACTGTTGTGATTTTGAACCCGGCCTTTTCAATCAAGTGGTTCAGGAATTTTTGTGTACGGAGAGCACTGTTGTCAGAAAAGATTTCCAACTAGACCCAGCGGCTAGCACAATCAATCCCTACAAACAGATATTGTGTGTGAAACTTCATCTTCCATTTGGGCTAAGTGCTTGATAAGACCCTTGATTAATTCCAGGATTCATTTGTTTTCATACTTTTAAATTTTGAAGTTTATCTAAAATTCTAAATTTCTCTTGAAGCCAAGGCTAATTTCTTACAATTTTATTAGAAGAGAAGTCATCGTTCTGCATCTACTAAAGTTGATTCCCCCTTTTTTGGACAACGTCTTTTAGAATCTTGTAATCCAGACTCAGTTTAGCAGACATCTGTTTGGGCTAGTGCTTCTCTTCTTCAAGTTATTTTAGGTGCTTTAACGCTGAGACGCCCATAGCGTCTATTTGGCTTTCCACTGGTAATGGCTGCTTTTACTGAAACCGTACTAACGACATAGCCCTGGAACTGGTATCCTGCTTTTCAGCCTCTGTTAGAATCTTGACGATTTGCTGCTCGGTGGACTTCAATCTCTTCAGGTGGGATTCTCCTAGCTCTATTTAGCTAGAAAATTCCACTTGTCATTGGTATGATTTTAGGGGATGCTTACCCTCTGGCTTGGAATTGTATCACCTCAGGACTTCTGACCTTTGTGCTTTTTCATCGTCGCAGCAATAGAGGGGCTATACCAGAAAGTATGCCTATACCAGGAGGTCTGGATTAAAGTCCACAGGTGCAGCCGTGCGTGGTCTTTTACTGGTATTTTAGACCTTCATCAGGTGCATTTCTCATAACCCTTAACTGTAAGCCTCGGCGGCCTGATGCAGAAGGCACGGAAGAAGCTTTTTGCTATTCTTGTTGCGATTCTTGGCACTGTGCTTTCAGCGTTGGTTTTAGTTTTAACGGCCATCGACATCAAATACAGGTCATCGACCTCGGCTGTTAGGTTCAAACAGTAAGATAATTACAGATTGAATTGGATCCTGTTAGGAGGAGACCTATGTCCAGTCCATATTCACTAGAAGGAAAAAAGGCTTTCGTTACCGGCGGAAAGCGCCGCATTGGCCGAGGCATCGCACTTGCACTGGCCGAGACCGGTTGCGATGTCGGAATCAACGACCTGACACTGGATCAGGACGGCAAGGAGACCCTGCACTTGATTCAAACTGGTGGCAGGCAAGCAGAGTTTTTCGAGGGAGATATCTCGGACGCCTCGCAAGTGGAGCGGATGTTTGACCTGTATCTACAACGGTTTGGGCGCATCGACATTCTGGTTAACAATCCCTATGGAGGTACAGGTCAGGAGTTTCTTGATCTGACCGAGGAAAACTGGGACCAGAACCTGGATGTAGGGCTCAAAGGCTTCTTTCTCTGCAGCCGGCAGGCGGCGCGGGCCATGGTGGCACAAGGTAGCGGTGGGTGTATCGTCAGTACATCATCCGTCCACGGTCGACGCGCGTGGAAAGGTGATACAGCCTATGGCGCAGCCAAAGCGGGGGTTATTCGTTTGACGGAGAGCATGGCGGTCGACCTCGGCGAGCACGGTATTCGCTGCAATGCGGTTCTGCCAGGGCACATGGATACCACCCATGTTCTGGGGACAACTGCTCCCCAGGTGGGCAGCATCGGGGAGGAACTCTACGACTCCGTCCCCTTACGCCGGCGGGGGACACCAGAAGACATAGGTCGTGCGGTGGCCTTCTTGTGCTCACCCGCAGCCGGATGCATCACTGGTGTTGCACTGGCGGTAGACGGAGGGCTGTTGGCTACGGCATAAGGGTTGGGTCAAAAGTCTTGATCGATTACTCAAGATTAGCTCTCAATAATTATCAGACATTGGCATCGACCGCCGTATTCGTGGCCAAGTGACACCTGCTTTGACACCCGTGTAAAGCCGTTTTAGACCGGTACCTCTCTCCAGAAGTAAAGATTCAAGCCCTCCTACGTTGATCATCTCCCCAGTTTCCGCTAAGATAGAGATCAAACAGAAAGCAGTTCTGCAGAGAGTACATCGTTTTCTGAGGTCTCTTTCCCCCGGTGGAGGGATCTCATGGCTAGCTATTCCTACTTTTAACTATGGGTAGATGACTCTCCTTGAGAATATCTTTATATCATTACCCCTATAACATTACCGAAGATTTTTATGAGGGAAAGTAACTTGAATACGACCAACATACTGAATCCCAAACGGCAACGGCCTAACGTTTTATTGCTATACACCGATCAACAACGATGGGATACTATTCGATATGGTGGTAGCACCCAAATTCAGACGCCCCACTTGGATCAACTGGCTGAAAGTGGAGCCTATTTCGACCACGCTTTTGTCAATTGCCCCGTCTGTATGCCTAGCCGAATGAGTATGTTGAGTGGTCAGTATCCGTCTAGTGTGGGGGGTTGTACCAACGGAATCGAAATGCCTGAAGGCGTACCTTGTGTGCAAGATGTCCTCGGTTTATACGGCTATCAAACGGCCAATATTGGCAAACTTCATTTCAAAAACCACGCCAGCCCATATCGGGATCATCGTGAACCGTATCCATCTTACGGTTTTGATACCTTGATATTGTCAGATGAGCCCGGCTGTTATGACGATGCTTATATTAAGTGGGTAGAGAATCGAAATCCCAGCCAAGTCGATAAGTGTCGAATCGATACACCACCGGCTTGGACCGGCAAACCGATTTCAGTCCATCCCAGAGATGTAATTGCCCCCTACGTTTTTGATGGCGATGAAGACCTAACCCATACCGCTTTTGTAGCCGACCAGACGATTGAGTTCTTGCGTCAAAGACAAAATGAACCGTTTTTCTGTATCTCTGGTTTTTACGCACCTCATGCCCCCCTTAATCCACCACGACGGTTTGTCGAGATGTATGATCCTGACCAGATGACCTTACCCCATCGAAATCAGGGCGAAAATTACAAAGATACCAGCGAACAGCAGTGGCGGAAAGTTAAGACCTACTACTATGCCTTGATCTCACATATTGACGATCAAATTGGCCAAATCATGTCAGCACTGGGCCAGTTTGGTCTACGGGAAAAAACACTGGTTATTTTCACTTCAGACCACGGTGAAAATTTAGGCGATCACGGTTTAGTGGGCAAGGGTCAACCCTACGACAGTTCTGCTCGTGTACCATTGATCGTTTCCCATCCAACGGGTTTCGGTGGTGGCCAACATTATAGCGAAATCATCGAAGCCGTCGACATCGTACCCTCCATTTTGGATTGGTGTGGCATCCAGATTCCGCCTTATATGCAGGGACGTTCATTCCGTTCGTTGATTGAAGGTCGTCCTTATTCAGCCCGAGAGTCGGCCTTTATCGAGTTACGTAATCCTTTCGCTCACTCTTATAAAGCTATTCGCAGTCATGATTACCTTTACAGCCAAAATAATCGTGGACAAGAACAGCTTTTCGACTTAACAGTTGACCCTCACCAAACTATACAATATCCACTACGAACCGCAAATTACTAATTGGTTGATTGAAGGAAATCGACCCTACTAATCCTGTGATGACGGCAAACAGTTGGCAGGTTTGCTAAGAGGAGAAATAAATTAATTTCATCAAAGTCGAGTAAATGTTATGTATAGGTGCCGATGGTTTGTTATATTAAGATTGGTGGTAAAGACTGATGGTAGCAGTCATTTTCTAGCCCATCTTTATGCAGGAAAAGAAACGGATTTAGCCTTTAAAACTCGCACCAAAGGTTAATAAGTTCAGCGTGGGTATACAGAGCATTACTTGACGGCATATATAGGGTCTGTTATAGTCTGTTGAGGACCCTTGACAATATCAGGGAAAATTGGTCAAAAAGTAGAAGGGTTATTATCGGTCGAATAGTTAGAATAGTTATTGAAGAAACAGGTGAAAATATGTCAGAAAAAATGTCATCTCTACCGACGAAGGTTGGCGTGATAGGTTGCGGCATGGTCAGCGCCACCTATCTCAAAAACAGCTTTAATTTCAAGGCTTTTGATATTGTGGCTGTGGCAGACCAACGTATAGATGCGGCTCAGGCACGTGCGGAGGAGTTTAGTATTGCCAAAGCTTGCTCAGTCGAAGAACTGTTGGCTGATCCAGAGATCGAAATTGTGATCAACCTTACACCACACAGTGCACATGGCCCCGTTGCGTTGTCAGTGTTGGAGGCGGGCAAGAGTGTCTATAACGAAAAACCGATGGCTGTGCATCTGGAAGAAGGCCGGCAGATGTTAGAGTTAGCTCAAGAAAAAGGACTACAGGTTGGCTGTGGCCCCGATACGTTTTTCGGTGGTGCCTGGCAGACGGCACGTCAGCTTATCGATCAAGGGAAAATTGGCCAACCAGTGGCAGCATCCGCCTGTTTGATGGCTTTCCGAGCACCATCTTCTAACGATGAGGTAATTGGTACGACATCGGGTGAATACGTCAACTTTTATCGAACTAACTTCTTTGACTTTGGTGTTACATGGAGTTTCGACCGTGGCCCTTATTACCTTAATGCCTTGATCCATTTATTGGGGCCCATTCGGCGTGTAACAGGGTCGGCCAAGAATACTTGGGGGGAACAAGAGCCATTCAAAGACTTAGTCAAAACACCAACTCACTTTGCTGGAGTGATGGATTTCGAATCCGGTACTGTTGGCACTTTGTTGATTAGCTCCGACATCCACTCCACAAGCCTACCCCATATCGAAGTCTATGGTACCGGAGGATCACTCAGGTGTATAGATCCCAACAATTTTGGCGGGGCCATCCATCTCCGTCAGTCGGCTAGAGACGACTTCGTTGAAGTTGATTGTACCTATGGTTACAACCAGAACTCACGGGGTGTCGGTGTGGCTGATATGGCTGCAGCGACTCAGTATCAACGACCTCTCAGGGCCAGCGGAGAGATGGGCTATCACGTCATCGAGGTTGTGCATGCGTTACACCGGGCTTCAGTTGAAGGCCAGCATATCGAACTAACTAGCACTTGCCTCCAACCCAAGCCTTTACCACTTGGTTTGGCTGATTGGGAAATTAACGACTAAACAATGGCTTAGAATTTCATTTGATGTTCTGAATCCTAATCGAAGATTACGGGTGGTACCCTTGGAAGCCAGTGAATTGATTTGATTAGCTTGTACCAATAAATAGCTCTATGTCAGCAAGACCAGCATATTACTATCGAAACCAACAGTACTTTGTTTGCTGGAGTAGAAACAGTGCAGAAACTTGGACGAGACCTAGCAGCTACAATAAGAGTTACAGGTTTTGGCACCGACGGTAGTTTTAATGCCGCAAGGGGCCACAAGCGAACAGATTCAAACCAAACAAAACTGGATAACGACAACCTGCAAGCTAACGGTTCCCGTCATTCGCCTCGACTTCAGACCGATACTTGGGGAGAGCAATAAGTGGCTCAATAGCTCTAACTCACCAATAAGAACGATAAGCTAACCTGTTAGCCCCGGTCTAATTCCAGACTGAAGCTTGGGTCTTTAAGTAGGGAAGCAGAGAACTACAGTTGGCTATTATCGTCCTATTACTAGATCACCTGGATTCAAGTAGTAGGTGCAACATTTTGGCTTAGAACAGAATTGATGTTCAAGAATACCCCCGCAGGTGTTTTTGACTCCAGAGTTTTCCCCGGACGGTTGTTCAATCTACTCATAGCATCTTCAATCTCTTCTGTGGTGACTGAGGACCGTTCACCAGGTTTTGGAAATTACGGTCTGATCAGAGTCCATTTGTCTTTTCATTCCGTCCTCTCTGTTAGCAGGCCTAGGCCAAATGAGAATATCGGCCTCGAGTTCTTGAGCCAACTCCGCCAACTCCTGGTGTTGAGCAAATTCTGTTCCACGGTCTTGGTGAGGCTTGATGCTATCAGCAAGCAGGTCTTTGACATGCTCAGCTGTTTAATGCCGAACAGACCCCAGTAGCCTGTCAAGAGAGATGGTCGCTTCTCGATGAAAATAAGAGCCGTAAACTATCCAGGGCAGTCATAGCTTCCGTCTCGCTTTGGTCTCGGCTTCTGACACCTGAAGTGAAGGTTACCCCCGGATTGCTGGTCTTGATAGAGATGCCAATAAATCCATTCATGGCTGATCTGCTCTGGAGACCAGTCCCTAGTCAGGTTCCTTAATTCTGGGGGTTACCTGGTCTGAAGGCCTGGTTATCGCCGTTTCAGCTGCCTGTTTGGGCCGCTATCCACTTTCTCCCTGCTTAAACTCTCTTCGGATGGTGGATTTGTGAACAGCAACAGTATTTG
>Ga0208128_1000378_pt1 | contig 18475 bp, 16 predicted proteins | sample ETNtaG_35_FD_185758 | JGI IMG/M metagenome (GOLD analysis project Ga0208128, IMG submission 185758) | Marine microbial and viral communities from oxygen minimum zone, Eastern Pacific Ocean - ETNP201306PF51B (SPAdes) (version 2) | ecosystem: Environmental > Aquatic > Marine > Oceanic ... | reverse complement strand
CTTTGGACTTCAGGGAATTACTCTGCTGGCTATCTATATGGTCGGCGTTGTAGTTGCCGTTCCGGTAGCTTGGCTCCTCAAAAAGACGATCCTCCAGGGCGAAACACCGCCGTTTGTAATGGAGATGCCCCCATATAAAATACCAGATCTCAAAACCGTTATCTTGCGGATGACCGATCGTGGAAAGAGATTTCTGGTTGATGCAGGGACAATAATTTTTGCCACTACCGTCGTTATCTGGGGGTTACTGTATTTTCCTCGACCGGAGTCAATCTCCGAGCAATACGCCCAAAAGGCAGTTGAAATCCAATCTCAAGGCCTTTCTCCGGATCAACAGGAAGAGCTGTTAAATGCCAATAGTAAAGCTGAAACTGGCGCTTTTTTACGTCAGTCAGTTTTAGGACGTTTAGGGAGGTTGATTCAGCCGGTCGTCAAACCGCTCGGTTGGGATTGGAAGATCGGAATAGCCGTAATAGCCTCCTTCCCTGCTCGAGAGGTAGTAGTTGCTACCTTGGGTATCATCTATAATCTTGGTAGTGAAGAGAGCGAGGAATCAGAGAACCTTCGTCAAAAGATGAAAACCGCAACCAGGGATGACAACCCAGATCAGAAGGTTTTCACGCCAGTTGTGGCTTTATCAACAATGGTATTTTTTGCTCTGTGTGCCCAATGCGCAGCAACGCTAGCGGTGATTAAACGGGAGACAGGATCGTGGAAATGGTCGATTTTTACTTTCAGCTACATGACCATATTAGCCTACTTCGCAGCCTTAATTACCTACCAGATTGGTAATTTGCTGATTTAGCTAAAGGAACCAAAATGGGTTTTCAAGAAATTATTGCCTTGATCATTGTTGCTGGTTCAGCCCTCTTTCTGGGAAACCGGTGGTTTGGTAAATCGACAACCAACTGCAGTTGTAGCGGGTGCGATAATCAACTTCCAAAGGTTGTGGGTCAAGAGTTACTCACTTTGAAGATTCCACCTTCAAAGTAGAGTCATTTCGGGCTATGGTGTAATAGGTTATGGGCAATATGACGAAGAAACTGGTCAGGATCGGCAAACTCCCCCTGACATTGAACGGGAGATTGGACTAGTCAAAATCACATGAAGTCTTCTTAGACTCTACACGACTAGGCTTAAAAGAGGAGATCACTGAAAGAGTATTCAACGTATGCTAGGAAGGATAAAAAACAAATCCTCTTTGGGGAATTGGACTGGTCTATGCTGTTAATGGACATACAAGTTTTCTGCATGACGGACGGGCTCGAGACCTAACTGAGGCCATTTTATGGCACGGTGGAGAGGCAGAGGAATCCCGTAATTTCTTTCTCCAACTTTCATCCTCAGACCGTAAAGCACTGGTTGCCTTCTTGGAATCACTATAGTGGTAATTTATAAGCATCTTGAAGTTCGTCTTTTATTTTTATTATTGCCTATTCACCGAAAAAATTGAGAAATCGCGTGCTTCCCGGTGAGTTCAGAAAGTGACAACTGAGATCACCATTACAGCCGGATGAATGACTTTCCATTTTTGCCCTAGCCAGGAGTGAACCAACATTTTTTACCCCTACCTGGGAGGCCATGCACCAAGGCTGAAGCTAGGGCTAGATGGCTGCGACCCGGCAGACACATATTCTCTCACAGAGCGCGATCATTGAAAACAACCGGTTCAGGGCTGGGTAAAACAAGCAAAAGTAAAATCTGAAAGAGGTCACCGGACAGAATTCGGGAGTTGGATTCTACTGACGACCAACTAACGCTCTGGTGACGACAGTCGAGCAAACCGGATATCTGGCCTGAGACCGAGAAGAGATTGGGATGGAGTTTCATCCGCCTCAATCTCGATTCTGGACGCCTCCCAGTCGTCCGTGAAACAGTTGCGCTTTTCAGTGGCTAAAGTAGCCATCAGGCGTTTGAAGGTAGTTTGATCCACGATCCCCCCGCCAATGAGTCGCTATAAATTGCGACTACTAAGCCTTCTAGCCCCAGAGTTTGTGCTTTTCTCGATCAAATAAATACTACTTTTGTCCAATCCCGTGGTCACCGCCGGGCCTGGAACTGGCCTAGGCAGGTCATGATGATGGTACAGGGTAACCGCCATGAAATCGGCTGGCCGGCGTGTTCCGAGCGCGTGTGTAGCATTAGTAGTAGAACTTGTATTTACGCGCCACTACCTAACCGCCAGTAACTGCACATCGCTACTGCAACGAGAATAGATTGATATTGTAGGCTCTGTATTACATGTCGTACAATACAGATAATATTACGATAATGACGTCATCACTACAAGTTAATACTCTCAAACATATAACGTACAAACTTAGGAACAAAGAATGAGTAATAGCGAAATGAAAGATAAGCGAGTGCTGGTAACCGGTTCAGGAACGGGAATAGGTCGGGAAATTGGGTTAGAGTTCGCTCGGGAAGGCGCCTCTGTAGTGTTCCACTATGCCCACAGTGAAGACGGTGCAGCCTCAGCGGTTAAGGAAGTTCGTCAAACAGGCGGTAGAGCAGAGGTGTTCAAAGCTGATTTCAATGATGTTACTTCTGTCAAGAACCTGGCTGAACAATCAATTGAATTTCTTGGGGGGCTTGACATCCTGGTTAACAATGCAGGAATCACCATGAACCTGCCATTTGAAAAGGTAACCCCAGAGCAGTTTGACACGCTGTACAATGTCAATATACGCTCCATGTTTTTCTTGACACAAGCAACATTACCATCGCTGCTTGAGAGCAGCGGTGTTGTCATCAATCTAACATCTGTTCATGCCTTTTCTGGTTCGCCGGAGCATTCGGTATATGCGGGGACAAAAGGGGCGATTGTTGCTTTTACACGCGAACTCTCAATCGAACTGGCTCCAAGAGGTGTTCGTGTTAATGCGATTGCGCCTGGAGCCGTGGCTGTTGAGAACCATTTTAAAGCTATTTCAGGTTATGATCCAGAGGCTAATGGTCAACTTATCCCTTGTGGTTTTGAGGGAGAAGCCCTGGATATTGCTAAGGTCGCTGTCTTCCTCGCTTCAGAAGGTGCCAGATACATTGTTGGCCAAACGCTAATTGCTGATGGAGGAACTACTTCTTGGATGTCTTTCCATGACGGGTTTCGTCAATCAAGTACAGCCCGTTTTGGTCGAGGATACGTGCCAGGACTATAACCTGATTGAACGAGATCCGAAGGAATACCTGCGGTCTTTGTTGCGACTGACAGATACAGTGAATAATATTAATTAAGTAAAAAAGCATACCGCTTAATGAGAGTTCTCACAATACTGGTAGATCTTGACAGATAGATTTTGGTAGTGGTTATATTGAGGTAATTCCAACTGTTCTCAACCATCAGGAGAAAACTTGAATGAATTCAACGGATTTAATGAAACCAACTACCGAAGAGATCTCAATTTCGAAAGAGTGGTCAAGCAGTCTTTTTTCATCAGACTTGTCTAATTTAGCTTTTTCTTTTCTCTACGATGGCAATTTATCTTCGGATTTGATTGAGAGTTGGCAACTGAACCAATTTGCGGAACAGTTGGACAGATTTCGAAAGCGACATTCACTCGTCCTTTTCGATTCAGAGACCGGGCTTGAATTGCAATGCCTATTAACGGAATATACTGATTATCCTGCGCTGGAATGGGTCGTTTTTTTTGAGAACAAAGGCGACGATGTAACTCCAATTATCTCTGATGCCCAAGTGGCCGACTTAACTTTTTCTGCCAAGGATACAGGGAACTTTATTCTTCATCATGCTGAAGGTAGTCATGCCCGTATTACAGATTTCCAACCACAAAGTGAGGTCTTAGTTCCCGGTGAGGAAAAGCGGTTCGTTCCGTACGGTGGCCGATCTTCAGATGGCGTATTACCTTTCTTTAATTTAGAAAAGCCGGACGGTACAGGAATAGTAATCGGGGTGGGTTGGAGCGGCCAATGGAAAGCATCATTTACCAGTCTAGACGATGTGGACGTCGATTTTCAGGCGGGTATGGAATCGACCAAATTAGTATTGCGGCCTGGTGAAAAGATTCGGACACCTGCCGTGTTATTACTCTTTTATAATGGTAATTGGATACGTGGTCAAAATCACCTGAGAAGACTTCTGTTTACTCATTTTTCCCCGTTCTTCAACGGGGAAACAACTAATCCACCTATTTGCGCTTCACCTCACGCTAAAGTGGCTTTTGAGTCGACGACATCGACCAATATGATTGAAGGGATTAAGCAGATCTCGGATAACAATTTGCCTGTAGACACGTGGTGGATTGACGCTGGTTGGTATCTCTGCCCCGATTCTGAAACCGGTAAACGTAATTGGGTTAAAGGTGTCGGCAACTGGACAGTCGATCCGGATCGATATCCGGATGGAATGAAACCGGTAGCTGATGCCGCTCATGATAGTGGGTTTAAGTTTCTACTATGGTTTGAGCCAGAACGTGTTATGACAGGTACTTGGATGTATGAGAATCACCCTGATTGGATTCTCTATCCCGGGAAATTTCCACCGGAGCAACGGTACCAAGCTAAGGATGGGTTCTGTCTACTAAACTTAGGAAATACGGAAACGTTGGAATGGTTGAAATCCAAAGTTTCTTCGATGGTTGATGAGATCGGTATAGATATTTATCGTCACGATTTTAATATGCATCCCCTTAACTATTGGCTTCAGCATGATACTGAGGACCGACAAGGCTTGACGGAAATTCGTTATATTATGGGGTTGTATGACTTTTTTGACACTCTATTAGATGGTCACAATAATTTAATTATTGATAACTGTGCCAGCGGAGGTCGGCGCATTGACTTTGAAATGTTGCGGCGTTCTCTGCCCTTATGGAGAAGCGATTTATGCTGGGATCCAGTTGCTGAGCAGTGTACTACATACGGGCTTTCTTTGTGGGTACCTCTGCACGGTGTTGGTTCTATCTCCCTTGATCCATATCATTTTCGTAGCGGTATGGGCAGTAATTTTTCCCTTGCCTTAAACTATTATGACGATCCTTCAATTTGGGATTCAGCAACCGAGTTGCTCGACGAATACATAGAGGTCAAACATATTTTTAGCGGGGATTTTTATCCACTTACCCCTTACAGCACCTCCCAGAAAGTCTGGATTGCTTGGCAATTTGACCGTCCAGATTTAGGAGAAGGTATGATACAGGTGTTTCGTCGACCAGAAAACGATTCCACTACGAACAAATTCAAACTTCAATGGTTGCAACCTGATATACGATACGAATTGATTAACTTTGATACTAGATCAAAGTTGGAAATTACCGGCCACGATTTAATGGAGGGAGGGCTAGAGTTGGATATAGAAAATTGTCCTGGCTCCATTACTATCAAGTATCAGTATCTTAGATGATCATTAGCCTATAAATCCAACCTTTTTACATATTGCACCTAAATTGAAATCGTGAGTTGAAACCATCTATCAAATCGCAAACTGACACGGTTGAGTGCACTCCTGTTTTCGGTTAGCAGGTTCGAAACTGAGCTTCACCAAAAATATCATCTTAATCCGCTGTAAATCTAAGTCAAGACGCCAGGCGAAATAGTTCTGCCTAGGACCGAGACCATGCTGTGTGGCCCGTGCAAATCAGCTGGGAAATAGCCGTTGGTAGTGGCATTGCACCATGGATATTGTTTGATCTCGATATGTTCGACCGCTTTTTCAAGCGTAATATCGATTTTAGTGTGCCACTCATAGTAGTTACAGAGACGTTGGTTAGTGTCCCCGCACAGGCCTGACTGACGTGCATCGACTTGAGTCTCCTATCGTTCTGTCGTTCCTGCTCATTCTACGCCAATCCATACCGCTTCTGTTTACCCTTCCCCCGGCTGCCAGTTGGCGCCAAGAAGGATTGGCCCGGTTCAGTTTGCGAAGGGGCGTATTGTTATAGGGGCTTTTACGAGCGGTTCGTGTCGGTTTTTAGGTGGCAGGTTTTAGACGACAGGCTCGAGTTTCTGATTTTTATCTCCAAAAATCTGTCGAGTCTTAATACTCTGGAAGACAAAGAGGAGAAAATGTATGACGACAATACCGGGGATGAATAAATCGTGGAAGTTACACGACCGCGCGTTGCAGGTCATTCCAATGGCTACACAGACACATTCAAAAGCACCACGCGAGGAACTGCGTGGTATAGAGCCGTGCTTTTTAGTTCGGGGCAAAGGTTGCCGGGTATGGGATTTGGATGGGAACGAGTACATCGACTTTCGCAACGGACTTGGCCCAATCACGTTGGGCTACTGCTACCCGGCCGTCGATGACGCAATTCGTCAACAGATAGAAGACGGCATCATATTTAGCTATCCTCACCCGCTGGAGGTAGAGGTGGCTGAGCGACTTGTGCAGGTAATACCCTGCGCGGAGCGCGTCCGTTTCATGAAGACCGGCGGTGAAGCAATGGCCGCCACCCAACGGCTTGCCCGAGCGTTCACTGGGCGCGACCTCATCTTAACCTGTGGATACCACGGTTGGGTTAACACGATATCCCGGTCTGGTGTACCGGAGACAACTAAATCAACCTATCGGTCACTTAGCTGGGGGGATGCCACACCTTTTGCTGAAGCCTTTCAATCGGCTCCAGATCAGATAGCGGGAGTCAGTATAGCTTGCAGCTATGCAGACATTGAGCAGGGGCATACATTTTTGGCTGATCTGCGGCAACTCACGGAACTGGATGGCGCACTACTGATTTTTGATGAGATTGTGACCGGCTTCCGCCTGAGTTTGGGTGGGGCACAAGAATACTTCAGCGTAAAGCCAGATCTGGCGGTTTTTGCGAAAGGAATTTCCAACGGTGTTCCACTCTCATGTTACGTGGGCCGAGCTGATGTGATGGATACCGTCGAAGAGGTTGTTATCTCTTCGACCTTCGGTGGCGATACACTCGGGTTGGCGGCTGCGAAGTCGGTTCTCGAGATTTATGAAAAAGAAAATGTCATCAAAATGCTCTGGGCCCGTGGCCGTCAGCTTCACGAAGGATTCAATACCCATTGCAATCGTCTCAATCTTCCGGTTAGTTTTCAAGGCTTACCCCCTTTAGGACAACTCGTCTTTAATCATCCAGGCCGCGAACGAAATAGAGACCTCTCCCTCAGGTTCAACGAGGAGGTTCTGAAACGGGGCCTGATCATTTTTAGCGTTTTTTACCCCAGTTATTCCCACTCCGAAGCAGATATTGCTGAAGCCCTCAAGGCGATGAGCGAGGCAATAGAGGTTATGAGAGCTGAAGGTTTGTTTGATTGTTAAGTGTCTTTTGACAGTGGTTGACCTAAGAAACAGAATGTTGTAGACTGTAGGCTATCCAAACCGAGAATTGAAAGGGTTTTTTGAAAATGATTGCCAGAGTAGAAAAAAGGTTTAAGAGTCCTGGGCCCCAGCCAAACGGTCTACAAGCGGCGGATGATGGATTGTGGGTAATCGATCAGGCCGATCTAAAGGTCTACAAGTTGGACTGGGAGACTGGAGAAACGCTGTTCGAAGCCCCAACCGATACAAATCATTCCAGCGGTATTACCCTAGGTGGAGGGTACCTGTGGATCGCCTCCACCTTTGAGCTCAAGATCGCGAAACTGTCTATAGAAACGGGAGAAAGCATCGAGAAATGCGGCTCGCCCGGAACAGGTATCATTGCTTCCAGAGAAGGAGTTGAAGGGGCACAGGTATCCGGGGCACACGGATTGGAGTGGAAGGACGGAATGCTCTATGTAGCTTCACCACCTTCGCAGATGGTACACGTCATGAATCCAGAAACTTGGGAAGAGGAGCATCAGTTCCGTACACCCGGTTTACGCAACCACGGTGTGGCCTGGGGGGAAAATGGTCGCCTGTGGGTGGCCGATACGTCAGCTGGCGCCGTTAGCTTACTGGACACTAAAGATGGCCGGGTCTACGATGTGTTTCGGGTCGAAGCGCCGGACGAAGTACACGGTATGACGGTCCATGAAGATGTTCTTTGGTATTGTGATGCCAATACCTGCGATATTGGTCGTCTAATTCGGGACGAATAAGCCAGGGAACCCAATATTGACAGTTCGTACCAACAATAATGAACCAGGAATCTAAATCAAAAAGGGGAGGTTTATGTCAGATACAAGCGCGCAACAGATTGGTTGGAAAGCTGTTAGCAAAACGGGAGTCGTGTCGGCAGGTGGAGCCGAAGCCGTCAAGGCCGGAATTGAGATTCTGGAAGCGGGAGGCAATGCTGCGGACGCGGCAGCAGGAACTATTTTTGCCCTCAACGTCACCGACCATGGTGAGTGCTCAATAGGCGGCGAAGTTCCACTTCTCATTTACGACGCACAGAACCAGGAAGTAAAAGCCCTGAGTGGGCAGGGACGAGCCCCCTTATCACAAATGGCCATCGACTGGTATATGGAAAATGGCATTCCCGACAAAGATATTAAAATGGCCCCGGTCCCTTCGGTTGTAGACCTGTGCATTACCACTCTCCAGCGGTACGGTACCTTGAACTTTTCGACAATCATCGCTCCGACACTAACCCTGCTCGATGAAGGGCAGGAGGAGTGGCATCCCAACCTGGCTAAGACACTCAGGTGTCTAGTCGATGAGGAAGCACGGACGAACGGTAGCCGCGAGGAAAAACTCCAGGCCGCCTGCGACCGCTTCTACGGCCGGCACCCCGAACGCAACGACATCGCCGAGGAACTGGAAGCCTTCTATATCGAGCAGGGCGGTTTCTTACGACGCCAGGACCTGGCTGCTCACCAGACACTGATCGAAGAGCCGGTCTCGGTCGATTACAAGGGCTACACGATCTACAAATGCGGATCGTGGACACAAGGTCCATATCTCTGTCAGGCGCTACGTCTGCTCGAAGGATTTGATCTCAAAGGTATGGGACATCTTTCGACCGACTACGTCCACGTAGCAATTGAAGCCCTTAAGCTGACCATGGCCGACCGCGACGAGTACTACGGCGACCCGTGTTTCGTCGACGTGCCCATGGACACCCTGCTCTCCGATGCTTATACTCAGCTCCGCCAACCGCTTATCGATATGGAGCAAGCCTCGCTTGAAGCCCGGCCGGGAGATCCGTACCAGATGAAGCCGATCAAGGAAGACGGCGTCTTCCGTCCAGGTGAAGGTGGAACGACAACCTGCGTCGTTGCCGACCGCTGGGGAAATGTGGTTTCAGCAACCCCCAGTGCCAATGTCTATCACGCCGGTGGCAGCGGCACCACCGGCGTCTCCTATGGCAACCGCCTGCGCAGTCTCAACACCACCTCCGGGCATCCCAATTGCATCCAGCCCGGCAAAAGACCCAGCATTACCTTAACCCCCACGCTGGTTCTCAAAGACGGCAAGCCTGCACTCGCGATCAGCGTGGCCGGGGGCGATCTGCAGGACCAAGTGGCCCTGAATCTTTTCCTCGACTTCGTCGAATTCGGCATGGCGCCAGCAACAGCCGTCGTCGCTCCGCGCTTTGCAACTGACCATCACCAGGATTCGTTCGATCCCAACCCGAACCGCGATCAGGCCTTCAAGCGGATGGGCTCGCTGTCCATCAGCCAAGCAGTCGATCAGCATGTCCGCGATGAACTGGCCCAGCGCGGACATCGGGTCGAGGCCAAAAATGGCCCCATCGGCACACCGTCGATGCTGTATATTGACCAGGAAAGTGAAACCTTCTATGCCGCTGGTGATCCAGCGGCCGGGCGTCACGCAGCAGGACTGGAGTAATAAAAATCTATTCTGCCAGCATTTTTTGCACCTGTTCTGAAACGCCATCGATAACCGCGGCCAAGATTTGACCGCCTTTAGATATGCTGGCGAGTTTGGCGTTTTGATAGTTTATCTGGTCTGAACGGATACGTTGCGGAAAAGCGACCATAGCGAAAGAGGTTTCAAACTCTCCGGCATGACCGGCGCTCGTTTCCAACTCTAGATGTTGTTCATAAAAGGATGCCGGGCAGGTCTTCCAGTAGGTGATATAGGTAATTCCCAGATCATTTAGTTTCTTCATCTGCTCAGGCGCTTTCGGTTCCAGATTCTGCCGCATATTTCCGCCGTGCCCGTTAAGGACCATAACTTTTGGCACACCCAGACGCTTTAGACTATGGGAGACGTCATAGATATACTCCAGAAAAATCTCAGGTCGAATGGTCAGAGCCCCACCGTGCGCCATGTGATGTTCCGACACCGACATAGGAACAGTGGGAGTTACCAGAACGTGCGGACTAAATTGCCCGGCAACCCGTTCCGCAATCTCGGTAACACTGACAGTATCGTGGATCATGGCTAAATGATCCTGATGTTGTTCCAGAGCGCCAGTCGGTACAATAGCCCCCTTGATGGTTCCGTTGGCAATGGCCTCACCTAACTCCTTACGTGTGAATTCTCCCAGGAATACGCTGTTTATTGGCATCGGTTCCTCCTTGAACCAGAAACAGTAGGGGCGAAATTTTTTGCCCCACTGTTTTTTCATCGAATATGAGACAGTATGTAGATACTGTCTCTTGTCGCTAACGAGTCGATTATATTATCGTTTTTCCTCTAGGTCAATCCAAACCTTTGAGTGAAAAAATGAAGTGCATTATGTCTCTGATAGGCGTATAATGCATGGGTGAAACTTTCCGGAGATACACCATAGATCCACGAATGTACACGCTGTCCTTTGGTCAGTTTGATTAAACAGGAGTTTCCAATGCGAGTTAAAGATATCAAGGTTATCCCAATCTATCCCAAGCTGGCTGAGCGGTATCAACACCGTCAGGTCGATCTATATGGCATTGATCATCGCACTATCTTCCGAGTGGAAGCGGATAATGGATTGGTCGGTTACGGAGACCAACGTGTGCGTCCCGGAGGGCAACCGGCCCAATCCAGTGTCGATCCACTGATTGGTCGCAACCCGTTCGACTATATCAACCAAAATCTGGCTCCAGGCCTTTGCGGTGCGCTTTATGACCTGATGGGCAAATACCTGGAGGTGCCAGCCCACAAACTGATGGGGCAAAAGGTCCGTGATCATGTCCCGGCCGCCGCCTGGACCCGTCCCGCAGCACCACAGGACTTCCAGAAAGAAATCGTTCGGGCGGTGGATCAAGGCTACACCATTTTCAAGATGCACACCTGTACCTACCACGATGTGATTGAGCAGACGCGGTTGGCAGAAAAGGTGGCGCCCGAAGGGTTTCAGATCCACTACGACCTGAATAGTAATCGTACCTTAGCCTCCGCCTTACCGTTGATTAAGCGACTGGAGAGAGATCATTCGATAGTGGGATACATTGAAGACCCTCTGGTTAAGAATGATCCGGACGGTTGGCGAAGGCTTCGCGACCAGGTGGGTCTGCCCATCATCATGCACGGTACACCGATGGGTGGGATTCAGGAATTACTGCGGGGCATTGCCGATATCTACATGCTGGAAAGCGGTGTCGGTAATACCCTGGCCGCAGGTTTCGCCTTTGGACTGGGTAATATCCAGACCATTATCCAGTTGACAGGTGGCACCTTGACCAAAGCCATGGCCCTGCACATGGCCGCTGTTCTGCCAACACATTCAGCACATACCATCAACCTGGATGACCAGTACGCCGACAACCAGGATGTGGCTCCACTAATTCCGGTCATCGCCGGTAGTTCGCCCGTACCGCAAGGGCCAGGGCTAGGCATTGACGTTGACGAGGATGCTTTAGCGCGTTTAGCGGCTAACAAACCCATAGAGATTCCCAAGCACATTGGGGTTCTATACATGCCGGAAGGGCGCACGTTCTACGGTCGCAGTTACATTTCGCCAACTAACATCACCGGCCGGGAAGAGGGAACCATTCGTGGGGTCAAATCCGAACTGTGGCTAGATAATTCCACGCCAGAATTCGACCAGGTGTACCAACGTGTTCAGAAAGAAGGTACCTTCTTGGCGAATTAGTTACACATCAGGGCAGTAACTTTGAAAACCAAACCATAATAAAGGCGACGGATTGATGAGATATTTGCGGCTATGCTAGCGGAAAATAGCTGCAAATCTTCATTAGAAAGTTATGCAACTTGTCAAATATACGGTAGCCAAAGGGCTGCGTCAAACAGACGCCATTTAAATCTTGAAGTAGGAACACCTTGAATCCCTTTGTCGATTAGACACGATCATGAGGACCTGATAAATGCTGACGATAGAACAAGCACGTCTCAGCGTTACCGGTTGGGATCAGAACCGGCCAGCTCATTTCCCCGGCCTGGGTGACTTTATCGGTTGGGCTCGAGGGATTGAGCGCGCCCCCAATGGAGATTTGCTGTTGGTGCACTCCGCTGGCTATTGGCACGTCTCCTTTGCCCTACCCAGACTGTTTCATCAAGAGACGCGAAAAAAATGGGAAGCAGAAGGTTGGCCCCTAGACTATGATGCGCCCACCGGGGGACGGTCGATGATGATCCGATCTCAGGATGAAGGAAAAACGTGGAGTCAACCGAAACCCATTACCGATCTACCATTAGACGATTCTCCGGTAACTCTATTTGTCTGTCCTGACGAAGCGATTCTCTGCTTCGTCAACGTGCAGGCTTCCTGGTACGGTTTCAGCCAGGCGCCTGATATATTTAAAAATGACCTGGAGGGATTAAATACCCGACAGTGCGTCATCCGCTCTACCGATAATGGCGAAACCTGGAGCCAGCCGATTTGGTTCGATAGCCCCGGTACCTTCTACCAGCGGAGTCATGCCCAGGCGATTCAACTGCCTGATGGTGGTATTCTGTGGCCCACCTACTGCGCCGATCATGGGAAAAAACAACTGTTCGGCGCAGTCCATCGGTCCGACGATTCAGGTCTAACCTGGCAAACAATATCGACCATTCACAGGCAGAATCAAGATGTTGATGAGCCAGCCATAGCCCGCTTTGAGGACGGATTGCTGGTGATGGTGTCGCGCCCGGATGGCGGGATCTTCTTGTCAGATGACGATGGAATTAGCTGGACCGAATCGGGCCGAATGGTCGAAAGTGGCATCCTAAAAGCGCCCCGTTTAATGGTGTTGCCCGATCAGACTCTGGTTTGTATCGCCACCTACCAGGGGCGATTACACCTGCTCTGGAGCCGTGCCGATTCCGAGCCAGCGTCAAATTGGACACCCCCGATGCCTGTAGATTCATCTTGCTACGGTTATCCTGGTGGGCGGTTAATGGAGGATGGAAGCCTACTGATTCCTTATTGTGAGAGTGGTAGAGCACCAAATCGGGTTTACCTGGTTCGGCTTCGTATTAACGCCAACTGTGATGGCTTTGAATTTTTGCCGATATAATCGGACGGATGATTCCCTCCACATTACACCACACAGCGCCAAATGGGATTTTCCAACTATGAAGATTGAAGACAAACATCAGCACCTCTCTGCACTGCTGGACTCACACCGATCATACCGTCAGAACTGCCTGAACCTGATCGCCTCTGAAAACGCTCCCTCCCCATTTGTGGAAAGCTACCTGGTTGAGGAGCTAGACCAGCGATACGGAAACTATACCGGCATCGACTTGACTGAGCGGTTTTACCAGGGAAATAAATTTATCGCCGAGATCGAAAGCTACGCTCACCAATTGGCAAAGGATTTGTTTGGCGCCAACTTTGTCGATCTACGTCCATTGTCAGGAAATATCGCCGGTATAGCCACCACTTTCGCCTTATGCCGTCCGGGTGATACTGTCTTGGAAGTTGATAATGGTCACCGATATGCGAATAAGCTGGCCTCCTCTGGCTTGAAAGTAGATTTGAGTTCGGTTTCGATTCCGTGGGATGATGCCAGATCCAATATTGACTTGCCCGCCACCATCGAATTGATTAAAGAACATCGACCTCGTGTGGTCAATATCGGTTCGGGTATTTTTCTTTTCCCTCAGCCTATCAGTGAGTTGAAGCAGGCGATGATAGAGGTGAATCCCGACTCCTATCTGGTGTATGACGCCGCTCATGTTTTAGGGTTGATCGCCGGTGGTCAGTTCCAGTCTCCACTGAAGGAGGGCGTTGATGTAGTCATCTCCTCTACTCACAAAACGCTGGCTGGCCCTCAAGGTGGCATGGTTTTGACTAATGACAGGTCGATAGCGGAGCGGCTCGGCCCCGCTATCGCTCCATTATTGGAAAGTAACCATCACCTGGGTCGTCTCCCAGCTTTAGCCGCTACCTTTATGGAGTGGCAGGAGTTCGGTCATCAGCATGCGACCTCCATTGTCAAAAATGCCAAGGCTCTGGGACGATCCCTTACCGATCGTGGCGTTTTACTGCTGGGGGCCGATCTGGACTATACCGAGTCTCATACCTTGATACTGATAGTCGGGAAATTTGGTCCGGCTAAAGTCGTGGCCGATCAACTGGAAGCCTGCCACATCATCACCGGAGCGGTGGGTGCCGACTGGCTTCGGATTGGCGTGCAGGAGGTCACCCGGGGCGGTATGGACGAGGCTGATGCTCCCTTTGTCGCTGACTGTATCGTCGACGCGCTGAAGGGGGATAATCCCGAAACCGTCAAACAGCGAGTGATCGATTTAGTCAAGCGGTTCGATCAGTTCCGATTTACGATAACCCCTGAAAGCTAAGGAGTGTTGCATATGCATCACCGATACCTGCTTTCTGGACCTGGAACATGTTACCCGGATAGAACAACTGATCGAAACTGTGCAAGCTTAGGGGAAGGAGAATGCAATGAAGGAGAAAGGGGAAGCAGAACCAGTTGGAGGTATTGAAGTTTGAAAAAATCCAGGTCGATGAGGAGACAAAATGGCTAAGGTCTGATACGATTTGCCCGCTAGATTCCTGGTAATTATGATTCATTTTAAACTTGGGAGATAATGTTGAGATGAAACGAATGAGACTGTTACTTCTACTGATTGCTATTGCTTTACCTTTTGAATCGATATTGGAAACGAACAGTACCGATGCCGTTGAAACCTCAATGATTATTGAAAGCACGGAGCAATCGAAGACGATCACAGGCAAGAAAACCATATAGGAAAAAGATGGGTCAAATATGGTTCGAATTCCATACCAAATAGAGGAATATAGCAAAGATGGAAGCTCGAGTCTCTCCATTTTTATATGGATAAAACTGAAGTTACGGTGGGCCAATTCAAGGAGTTTTTAAGATTAGCCGATCACTACTATTTCAATGCCGATTTATGGAAGGAGGTTTACGCATACTCGCCAACCGATAAACATCCAATGGTTTGTGTCACTTGGTATGATGCGATCGCTTATGCCAAATGGTCAGACAAAAGACTTCCAACAGAAGCCGAATGGGAATTTGCCGCAAGAGGCGGTCCAGTTGGTCAACCATATGCATTTAGCGATAGGAAACAAATTCGAGATTATAGCAATCATATTGGTGTCGGTGGTAAAGATAAGTGGAATCGGCTCACCGTACCAGTAGCAAACTTCAAAACCAATGGATATGGTTTATTCGATATGAGTGGAAATGGTGTCAAGATTGGTACGATTCGACAAACCGGCTGAAGGTCTTAAAAGGCGGTTCTTGGATATCCAATATAGACTACTCCCGCGTTAATGCTCGCACCTGCTACAATCCACCGTCATTTTAAAAATGACGGTGGGTTTAGGCGTAGTAAGTATCATAGAATAACCAACATACAATCATCTGCGAAAACAATCCTTTCTTCCAGATGAATAAACTATAAACCGATAACAGAACGGACCTGAAAATCAACTGAGAGGTAATCCTGATGACTGTCTCACAAAACTGGCAACCCTTTGAAGGTAACGTTCAACAAATCCGGCAACGATTTCCCTCTCCTCTGATGGCCCTAGTACAGGGGAAAGTGTCAGCCCTAGTGTTGAGAGGTGCCTACAATCCAGATCATTGCAGATCTCTCATCGACCGCTTTTACCAACGAGGGCTACTCTACGACCCGCGCCAGACAAACCACCTCCACCGAGTCGATATTGGCACTAGTTTTGGTACCCACCGGGCAGATCGGCAGAAATTCTTTGCTCATGCAGAACAAACGCAGACGCTTTTCAGTACGTTGTTCCAAGGGTATGACGATCCGGTAGAGATGATATACCATACGCTGGCTCAATTAGCTATGGAAAAGGAGGTCAAGACAGCGCGTGAAGCTGATGGACAACTTTACGGGCCAGCTATCTTTCGGACCTATTATGCCGGACTTGGCCATGGTCTCCACTTCGACTCGGTAGCTAAGCGCACTAAAGCTTTTGATTACCAAATCTCCCGATTTCAATACCAGTTCGCCGGTGTGCTCTGCTTCCAAAATTCGGAATGCGATGGGAAAAATGGTAAGACGTTTCTATATGACTGTTCCTGGAACCCCGACATTCAGGAACAGCTAAACTACCAGCGATTTCGCCAATACGCTTCCGAGGAGAGCGTTGATTGTATCCAGATCAATTTGGAGCCGGGAGATTTGTACTTCTTCTTTTCAGAGAACATACACGAACTCCCCTCAATTACCGGCAACCAGCCTCGAATTGTATTGGCCATCTTTTTTGCCATGTCACTGGACGATAATGAAATATATGTCTGGTCATGAGGACGAAGTAAAGTTTAATCTGGCTGGCTATTTCCAGTCCTAGCTCGAATATCGGTTCTTAACCACTAGCTCTTGCAACAAGATTGGGCCGATTCAAGATCAGTTGAGCAAAATTCATCCAGCGAATATACTGTGCGAAAGTACAAACCCCGTACTTCTGCACCCCATACATTCGCTTGGTCAGTATCATTAATTACACGGAGGATTCAAGATGATTCAACCCCTTCCACTAAAAATCACATCGTGACCAAATAACATCTCGATTTTTTTTAAAATTTTTGGTTACCTGGTTTTTCCCAGTTTGATTAAGGATTGTATTGACGAAATCGTTTGGGCCTTTGAGGAGGTATGGGCACAGCGGGGACATACACACAACGGTATTCCCCATGATGCTACCAGGCGATCTTGCATTGTTCCCTTCCCTGATTAACATCCTCGCTCATGCCAGTTATTCGGTGACCTATTATATTGGCGCCATTGCATCAGCACTGTTAGGTAATGATTACAATTTCATGCCTATCGATAGAAACTACTATGCCGGGGACACGTGTTGGTACTCGGACAGGGCTACGGCCGATATCCTCCACATCAAGATTGCCTACTATTTAGCTCCTCTATCGGCGGACACGGACGTGTTGCAGGTCATTCCGGGTAGTCATGATTTCGGTATGATCTTTGTATATTGAATAAATTACAGCTTTATTTCGCCCCTTCACTATTTCTTAAAACAATATTTGGAGGGCAATATTTTCCATATCTAACTACTAAAGTCATTGTGTCTAGAGGATCTCCACACTCAAACCGGCGTTTCCTGAATTCTTCTAGAACCTTTGAAAGAAAGGTGCTATATTCTCTATCACTTGTCAAATATTTTTTCGTTTACAGAGTCTGCTTAATTATAATATTAGCTGTAAACGAGGAATAGAGGATACATTGTGTCTATAGAATAAAAACATGGGAAATAGTAAACGGAGAACTGATTCCGATAAGCTCCTCATTATCCGAAAATGAGAGGAAAGAACGAGAACACTTGGAAAAATGGATCAAGACAAAAACCGAAATTCTTGGAAATGACATCTAGATTATCAGTGAACACGTCTATACAAAATCCGGTGTTCTTGATTTTTTAGGGATCGATAATAACGGAAACCTTGTTATTGTGGAACTCAAGCGTGAAAAACTTGCACGAGTTGTACTTGCGAGCGATTGATTATGCATCTGATCTAGCCAATTGGGATATTGAACGAATTAGTGAAACATGTATGGCCTATACAGAGAGTAGTCTTGAAGATTATATGACCGTAAATTTTGAGAATCTTGAAATCGATGATTTGACCATCAATCAATCTCAAAGGCTCCTACTTGTGGGTTTTTCTATTGAAGAATCGTTAGGCAGAATGATTGAATGGCTGTCGGATAATTTCGATATCGCTATCAATGCCGTCATTCTAAATTATGTAAAGACCGAAAATGGGTCAGAACTGCTTTCACGGACCGTGACGATCCCTGAAGAAATTGCTAAAGAAAAGTCAATCAAAAATAAGTTCAAAATTGAGATGTCGAACGAACCAGGGGAATATGAGGCTGATAAGTTAAAAGAGTTGCTCCGGGGCTATTTTAAACAAGCCAATTATTCCTCGAATCGCATTAAAAATGTACTTCTCCCTGCGTTATTGAAGAATGATCTCCTGACGAGAAACCAGCTGAAAATAGCATTTGTAGAAGCTAAAGAGGCCGATGATGAAGGTCAAGCAGGATATTTTATCGCCTTAATTTCAAATCAACTTGGACATTGTCACAAAGGATTATTTACCTAGAGTTTAGAGTCTCACTAAACAAATAGGAGAAACAATTTATAAAAATAGTTGACATTGCGGCCCAAAAATCGTTGCCGCTCCTGGAACCGCTTTGGCTTTTTAACAGCTGTTCCAGGAGCGGCCAGAAGAAGGAAAT
>Ga0208128_1000377_pt1 | contig 18538 bp, 15 predicted proteins | sample ETNtaG_35_FD_185758 | JGI IMG/M metagenome (GOLD analysis project Ga0208128, IMG submission 185758) | Marine microbial and viral communities from oxygen minimum zone, Eastern Pacific Ocean - ETNP201306PF51B (SPAdes) (version 2) | ecosystem: Environmental > Aquatic > Marine > Oceanic ... | reverse complement strand
TTAGCCGTCAGCAAGCAACATCTACCCTCGAACAGGCAGACCGAATCATCTCGTTTAATGGCGACAACTTTGATTTTTCGATTCTACAATCGGCTAAATTTAAGGTCGAAAATTGGCGACAAAAATCGTTTGATCTGTTAACCATTTTTGTTCGTGCAGCAGGGCATCGAATTAGCCTGGATAATCTAGCGACCTCACAATTTCAGGAGCCTAAGTCCTTTGGTAGCAGCAAAAGAGCGGTCGAGTTTTGGCGATCAGGGTTAGAGTTACTAAGAGGTTGGTCTGGCAGTTCGGATCTAGATAAAACTACTAGCAACCAATTTTGTTGTCAAACAGCAAAATACCTTTTTCAAACGGTAATCGATTATTGCAAACAAGACGTCCTTATCACCTTTCAGTTGTATCAACACCTTTTGCAACACAAGCAACTCTCCTATTACGACCAGAGAGCTGACCGAAACAGAACCCTCGATTTATCAGATCTGGTAGATCGACACAACTACGGATACCGTTAGTGCCGATAGACGGGCTAAACTTCAACATCATTTGGCTTGAACTGCTTGGGGTTGTGGGCTATAATTCGGGCAATTAAAAACTGCGCAAACGAACTAATATACTTACGAGGATCAAGAAATTATGTGGCTCTTAGACGATGAATACCGAAAAAAAGTGGCACTGGCTGAAATGCTCAAAGGTGGCGTTATTATGGATGTAACCAATGTTGAACAGGCCAAGATAGCAGAGGACGCTGGCGCTGTCTCGGTTATGGCATTGGAACGGATTCCTGCTGATATTCGCCGTGACGGTGGTGTTGCTAGGATGAGCGATCCCTTGTTGATCCGAGAAATACAAGAGAGTGTTACTATTCCCGTGATGGCTAAATGTCGAATTGGACATTTTGCTGAAGCACAGATTTTGGAATCGTTGGAAGTAGACTTTATCGATGAGAGTGAGGTGCTAACCCCTGCAGACGAAAAGTATCACATCGATAAGTGGCCATTCAAAGTTCCCTTTGTTTGTGGTTGCCGGAACTTAGGCGAAGCACTTCGTCGCATTGCTGAAGGTGCAGCCCTGATTCGAACCAAAGGAGAGCCTGGAACCGGTAATATCATTGAAGCTGTTCGACACATGCGTTCTGTTCAGACTGAAATCAAGCGTATTCGCTCCTTGGGTAATGAAGAACTAGTAGATCTGGGTAAAACTCTGGGGGCTCCGGTTGAGCTAATTCGGAATCTTAAAGAGATAGGCAAGTTACCCGTTCCCAATTTTGCGGCTGGTGGTGTAGCAACGCCTGCCGACGCTTCGTTGATGATGCAGTTGGGTGCAGAGACAGTTTTTGTCGGCAGTGGAATCTACAAGTCTGATAATCCTGCGGCTCGAGCTCAAGCGATCGTCCATGCCACGACTCACTACATGGATCCAGATGAGGTTGCCAAGGCCAGTGAGGGAATCGGTGTAGCCATGAAAGGCCTAGAAATAGAGAGTATTCCGGAAGCAGAACGGATGCAAGAGCGAGGTTGGTAGCCAATTAACCAGTAATTTAGATGCAGATTGGGATCTTAGCACTCCAAGGTGACTTTGAACTCCACCAAACCACGCTAAACCGCTTGGAGGTTAAAAGTACCCTAATCCGTAAGCCGTCACAACTCGTAGACTGTGATGGCTTGATTATTCCAGGCGGAGAATCTACCACCCTGGTTAAGTTACTCCGCAACATCGAACTGATTGCCCCCATTCGCCACTTTGCTACCCATCGTCCTATCTTCGGCACTTGTGCCGGTTCGATTCTCCTGGCTACTGAAATCGCTAACCATTCGATGGAGACGCTGGGTCTAATAGAGGCCACCATTGAACGGAATGCTTACGGCCGGCAGATCGACTCTTTCATCTATACTCTCCAACTCAACCTGAACGATAAAAAGTATGAATTTGAAGGGGTGTTTATCCGCGCGCCTGAAATTAAGTCCGTGGGACAAGACGTTAAGGTCCTCGGTGTCGTCAGTGGGCAAAGTGAAGGTGAGAATATTGTCTTGGCCGAGAATGATCAGATTCTAATTGCTACTTTCCATCCTGAATTGACCCAAGACGATTTGGTTCACCGGTATTTTATCGATAAGGTTCGTACTAAAAGTAAAAACTAGCGTGACCATAAGGTGGATAAATGACTTTTCAATTTAGCGACCAGCAACTTATTCCCATCCATGAAAAAGTGATGGCTGAAGTCCGTCTTAGTTTTGAAGACGGTATAATGTTGTTTCAAAGTCCGGATCTGTTAGGAGTTGGTTATCTTGCTAACATCGTGCGGGAGCGAAAGAACGGTAACATCGGCTACTATAATCTCAATCAACATATAGACTATACTAATGTTTGCATTCTTCATGCGCAGTGCCACTTCTGTGCTTTTGCTCGCAAGAACATCGAAACCGAAGGGGCATGGGAATTGAGTCTGGAGCAATTTCTGGACAAAGCCGTGTACTCTGGAGAGCAAGGATGTACTGAGATTCATTGTGTGGGAGGTCTTCACCCCAAATTGCCATTCGACTACTACCTGGCACTACTTCGTGGCCTGAAAGAGCGGATGCCGCAAGTTCATCGTAAATTCTTTACTGCGGTTGAGATTCACCATCTGGCTAGAATTTCTAAACAGTCGATCAAAGAAACCTTGATAGCGCTGAAAGAGGCTGGCCTAGACTCGATTCCAGGTGGTGGCGCGGAAATCTTTGCACAAGAAACACGTGATAAAATCTGCCGGGGGAAAATCGATGCTGACAAGTGGTTTGATATTCATTGGCAAGCACATCAACTCGGTATCCCCTCGAATGCTACCATGCTCTATGGCCATATAGAAACGCTGGAGGATCGGGTTGACCACCTAATTCGAATTCGGGAAGGACAAAACCGGTCTGGTGGGTTTATGACCTTTATTCCACTAGCCTTTCATCCTGAGAATACTCGTTTGGCTTATGTGCCTAGTACCTCTGGTTTAACTGATCTGCGGTGCATCGCAGTTTCCCGTCTGATGCTGGATAATATCCCACATATCCGAGCCTACTGGATCATGCTGGGGCTCAAAACGGCCCAGATAGCACTCAACTTCGGTGCTGATGATATTCACGGTACAGTAACAGAAGAGAAAATTACGCATATGGCGGGGGCCTCTTCCCCAAAATCGGTTTCGATGGATCATATTTCTCGTCTGATTCAAGAGGCGGGACGAGATCCGGTCGAACGTGACACGCTCTACAACGAAGTGATTCGCGATGGTAACAGGTGGCACTCCACCGCGGCCTGATCAGATGGGGAGACTAACAAGTAAAAAAGTCGGTGCGGTCTCCTTTCTGAATACAAAACCGCTGATTTACCCCCTCCTTCAATCGCCTTCCCCTGATATAGACCTAAGTCTGGATTATCCAAGCCTATTGGCGGATAAACTTCAACACGGGCAACTAGACGTTGCGCTTATTCCAACCATCGAGTACTTTCGACAGCCCAATTACCGGATTATTCCCAATATCTCTATCTCCTCCAAAGGTCCTGTGGGGAGTATTTTGCTGTTTAGCCAAAAGCCGATTGCCGATTGTCGAACCGTTAGATTGGATAGTAGTTCCCGAACCTCTCAAGCCTTAGTGAAGATCTTATTAGGTGAGTATTTCCAGATTTACCCGGATTTTGTCTTATGTCCACCGACGACCCAACCATCAGAACACGAGACGGATGCGGTTTTGCTAATTGGCGACCAAGCCTTGCGTTATCGAAATAGCGTCGGGTACGCTCTTGATTTAGGTCAAATCTGGCAAGACCTAACCGATTTACCGTTCGTCTATGCCTGCTGGGTTGGACGATCTGGAGGCGACCTGGGCAATTTACCGCAGATTTTAGATCGATCAAAACAGAAGGGATTACAACAGATCGACCAAATCGCCCAGTTAGAAGCTAAAAATCTCGGTCTTCCTGTTGATCTCTGTTATCGCTATTTGACCCAACATATTTTCTTCGATCTCGGAGAAGCGGAAGTTTCAGGGTTGCGTGAATTCTACCGATTGGCACTAAAATACGGTTTAGCTAAACCCGACATTCCGATCTCGTTCCTATCAGACTAACCTGGCAACATTGTGTACCCATCTCCAACGATGAGACCAACAACTGCCCAGATCCCACCGATAAAGCAGTCGCCCAGAACTAGTCCGATAAAAAAAGGTCTAGCCTGTTGAAACGACTTCAACCCACCATATTTAACCAGGCTAAATTTGAGCAACCAACCCAGAAAGATCGAAAACCACAAATTGTTTAACGGCCATTCACCAGGAGAGGCCACAAAACCGATAGGATGGAACGGCCACCAAATAAACCGATTTCGTACCCAGTAGAGTATTGCCATCACTATTGCTCCGACCCAGACAAAACTCAGGTTGATCCAGTCGGTTTCGGTTGGGAGTTGAAACTGTGTTTCGAGCCAACGAAACGGTGTTTGGGGAGCAGTGACAAAAGTCCAGTATTGTAAATTCAAAGCGCCTTGTTGATAAACCAGCCGCAGAAAAAAGAAACTTGTCAAAACGACTGATAAAGTTAAGGCTAATGACATTGACATTAGCAACTGCTTGCCGTTGACTCTAGCGGTTGCAGCCATCTTAAAGGCGTTACTGATATGTGGCATCAGGAACCCGCGTTTGGTCCGGAAGATGGCTGATGGAACTGCTAGCACCGCTAAACTATTTGGGCTGATCCGATTAGAACCCAAAGCAGTATGGTAAAAATCAAAGGCTCGAAAAGAGCTGTTAATATGCATAATTCCGCCAGCGATTACCATATAGGTCAGCATAATCGACGAGATTCCCATCAAACTGACCACACCGATGCAGAGTAGCAGTGACGCACCGGCAAGATGAAGTAGCACTGAGGGGAGCAGAATTCCTACCAGCAGACAGGGCAATAACCACGGTTCCGATATTGGCTCAGTATGGACTAGCGGTTGACGCTTTAAAAAAGCCACAATTGTCGGCATCAGGTAGGACCGTCCTGACCAGACGAAGTAGCCCACCGCCACCATATACCCACCCATCTCCATATGGGAGGCGTAGGCACGACTTCCGTAGCCCATCGACTGTTCCATCGGAATCCCGAGAGTGGTTCCCATCACCAATTGAAGACGATAAAAGAGAAAAAAGGCCCAAATGCTTAGGGCTACATCCAGCCTTACCAAGTAAGTGAAGCCGATGACCGATGGAAAAAGGTAGAGCCACAGCGGACGCGCTACTATCCACGGTTTTTCGGTCAAATAGGCATCGAGTCTTAATTTTAGCGGGAAGGCTGGAAAATTAGGGAAGTAGAAGTTGAGACCATTGAAGGTGTGAACCAGAACAGGGATAGCAAAGCTGGCCCATAAAAGACCATTTTTAAGGAGGACATTTAAGTAAGCGTCAGTGGCTGGTGGCTGAACTAAATCGCTCGGCAGTTGAGCTAACGGAAACGTGTACATCTCCCGCTCGATCCACTGCTTCCTAAAAAAGACACTCAGCGTGATCATCAGCAACCATAAACCACCAATTACGCCCATCCAGAACAGAAGCGGTTTTAACCAGGCTAAATAAGGAGTTGATGAGCCGGATGGTAGTTTCTCGTAAAAGTAGCGGATTGCCGGAGTATCAGTTGGAGTTAGCCAATCAGGGAAGTAGCGGTCAAACAGTGGCTGCCAATCGTTTTCAGGCGTAGCAAAATAGCGAAAGGCAACCAGAATTGGAAATAACCAACGGGCCAGTCCAACCGTTGGAATACCAATTGAAACTAGCATCATACACCAAATGGTTACCAATTCGACTTGGCTGAAGGCCCAACTGGGCCGGGGTTGGAATCTGGATTCGACGGCTTTTAGGAGTGGATTTATACTGATCATAATGAGAATCAGCATAAACATCGATCCGATCGGAAAGTGGTTACCTGCCAGAAAAGTACCTTCAATGAAAAAGTCGTTATAGGGAACGATAAAGCAGAAAAGGGCGACAAATAAAAGACCGATGATAACAGAACGGGCTGTCAGGTGATGTAGAGGGGAGAAGTTCTTGGGCATCCAGACCTTTTTAGAATCGATAAGGGGAATTCCCAGTTATCGGTGTCTAAGCGAAACAAAAACAGATAAAAAAGCGTTGCAATCTGTTTAGGAGAGTGTCACGTTGCTAACAAACTGGTTTATCTTACAGAAGTCGGCCTCTATAATCAAGGTTGCGAATCCAGGCCCACAAGGTTGAAGGTATGAGAGAATTGCTTTTGTTAATAGCTTTTCGTTTCGTATTGATAGTAACATTTACGGCTGTGGCTTCAGGACAGACAACGACAGGCGTCCCCACCGATTATTTTCAGATACGAACTTATCCTTTTTATAATGGGTTCGCTCGCATTCAGGTAGGAGACCGATTTGGATTCATCGACAAAAATGGTCGGAGAGTCGTAGCCCTAGAATATGAAGCAGCTAAAGACTTCTCCCAACCAATTGATAAGCAAGGTCGTCGTTTTGCTTGTGTCAAGAAAGATGGTAAGTGGGTCTATATTGATCAAAAAGGATACCAGGCTATCAATTGGCAATTTGACGATGCCGACATCTTCCAGGTGGGTCTAGCTGCAGTTGGGATCGGTGATATTAAATCACGAAAGTACGGATATATTGATCCTAAAGGTAAGGTTGTCCTATCCCCACAATACCAACAAGTGGGCAGCTTTGTCGAAATTGATGGGATCGAGGGTGAAGCATACGCCACTTTTCAGTCGGAGCGAAAATTTGGTTATCTCGAATATAATGTGACTACTCGGGAAATAAAAGAGGTCGTGTCAGCCAAATATCATCAAGCCAATCGGTTTTCTACCGATGGATTCGCCCGAGTTGCAGTTGGTAGACGTTACGGTTATCTGAGTATCCAAAAGATTAAGGACCATCAATTGAAACGGTTGGGACAAGCTCAAGTAGCAGATCCACTGATGGCGATCCCCGCCAATTACCAACAGGCATACGATACGGTTGATAAACTAGCTGTGGTTCAGGATCGGCGGAAATGGTCTTTTTTGAAGGTTACATCTGACTCAACGTCAGACTACGTTCCCATCCAGATGGGAACGGCAACAATAGAAAATCAACTAATTTCACAAAGAAGTGTTGATCTCGACAGTGTAGGTCATATGTCGGCTAACCTAATCCGATTTGGCAACTATGTTGGCTCGACAGATAATCGAATGCTTTACGGGTTTTTGTCTTACCAACCGGAAACACCAGCTTTAAGGATCCAGATTCCACCTCGATTCAACTACTGTGGCGACTTTGCTGATGGTTTAGCTCGAATTTTAATCGGCGGCGATCTGGTGGACGGCAAACCAACCGGCGGTGGACTATTTGGATATATTAATACCGAAGGCCAGATCCACATCAACCCACAATTTATATTGGCGGAGGACTTCTCAGACGGCTTAGCCTATGTAAAGAAAGCTGATAATTTAGGGCGGATTCGACGTGGATATATCGATACTAACGGTGATTTTAAGTTCGAAGTCGGTCTTGATCTAGCCTACGATTTTTTTGAAGATCTAGCTGTTTTTTCTCTGCTCAAAAATACTTCTCAGAACGCGCCACGCTCGTTGCGCCGTGACCAGAGTGAGAGCCGCGATACAACAGTCAAGTATGGTTATGTCAACCGGGCTGGCATTGCCGAGATTCCCGCTCAGTTTGATAAGGCCAACAATTTTCAGCATGGACTAGCCTGTGTTTTAGATTCACAGGGTGGTAAGTATGGCTATATTGATTCCAGCGGGCAGCACCAGATCCCAGCCCAGTTTGATCAGGCTTACGACTTCTTTCAACTAGAAAGTATAGGAGAGTTGGAGAGTACTGATCAGTTGGGTACGGGGAGAATCGATTTTGTCTTTAAGTCTAGTGACATGGGGAGATTCGTTGCCGAAGAGAAACAATATCAAACCTACTTTGATCTTTTAGATCTGAACCGAGATGGTCAGATAGAAGAAAAAGAGTATGACCGGGCAAAAACGTTTTTCTCTATACAGAAAGGGGAATCAGATCGAGTAGTAGAGTTGCTCCATCTCATCTTAAATCAGAACGAAGATGCTGATATTGAATCCGAGGAATTTTTCGGATTCTACGATCAAAACCAGAATCAGCAAGTAGACCAGGCCGAGTACCTAGCCAAGATCAAAGTATTACAAACAGCTAAGTCTCAATCGGCTAATCAGTTGGGTAAAATGTCGACCGTCAATTTCCCCTCCTTTCCGCCCTTGGCCCTAGTTGAGGTTAATGGAGAACAATTCTACATCAACCGGTCGGGTCAACAGATTAACCTGCCAGTGGAATCCTCCTCTCCAACAGTGCCTCCGTAGGAAAACTTTTAAGAAATGCCATAGTTAGTGTTAGTCCAATCTGGTAGATGCCAGTTTGAGAAGTGTGTGCCTCAGTCAGGTGATGCTCCCACACTATATCTTAATCTTAACTATACGATGCCAGCGTCGGTGTACTCTTTAAATCAGGCATAGTTTCCCTTTATCTGTTTTTATTTAGTGTATCCGTCCGGGTTGTTCTTACGCCAGTCTGGCAGGTATCCCTCGGTCGCCTCAAAGCCGTAGGATGGGCCGATTTGGTTCTCGGTGCGCCAAGGCCACCCTTGGCCGCCGATGATACGGTACTCGTCGCCTTTACCACACAACCAGTGGAACATATGTCCCACGTAACGGGCCACATTGTGCCCACCATAATAGGCGGTCTGTAGCTCGAAGTCCTCCTCAATGATCCAGTTCCGCTGAGGTGGAACGGTGCGCCAGTAATTATATTTGAGCATGTGCCGGTAACCGGTCACTGTAGATGCACCACGGCGGTGCAGGACACTCTGATGGTGAATGCCCAGAGTTCCAGCCGGGCCGTGGCACAACACGCCATCCTTCTCCGGCTCACGCTGGTTGGAGCCGATATGGCTACCGGGCACCAGTTCCGTCGGCCCCAGTTCCACCGGCGTATCCTGAGGGAAATAGAATACTTCGACGAAATTGAGTTCGGGACCAAAGATATAGTCGGCATCATGGTGCCATCCCTGAGCCGGCTGTGGGCATTCAACTCCATGGTGGCTGACCAACACTGGCAGACCAACATTGTTACCCAACAGTGAGCACATCGCACCGGTCAACTCGGCATTGAGCAACACGTACTCAATGAACCAGTCTTCGAGAAGAATAGTACTGGGTTCGTGCGAAGCACGAATACGTGCCAGATCTTCCGCCGTCATACCTGCAGGAATAAAACTAGGATTGGCCTCTATTTTTCCTTCGAGGTAATCACAAGTGCGCTGGTTGATCTCATCCGGCACAACGCCTGGTAACAACAAGTACCCCTCTCGGCAAAACTCCAACACTTGACTATCGGTCAAGGTTGGTTCACAATCAAAGGTTCTGTTTTGTGGCTCGTATTGCATGGTTGATGTCTCCAGTTTACCAGAACATTATATGAGAAGTTGTAGCTGGTGTCAACTGGCATAGTTTTGACATTAGAAACCTCAATTTGCTAGAATAAGCGGGTTGACAAGACGAAAAGAGATTTCGATATCCTGTCAGTTCCAAGACTGAATGCGATGATCGCGACGGGTCGTTATCTGGAGAAGAAAATGAGAACCATGTTTCAAAAGATTTGGGATAGCCACGTGGTGCGAGCATCAGAGACTGAAGCCACCATTTTATACATCGATACACATCTTGTTCACGAGGTGACCTCGCCACAAGCCTTTGAAGGGCTGAGGCTTTCGGGCCGTCGAGTCCGCCGTCCCGACCGTACCTTTGCGACTATGGACCACAATGTTCCAACGACCGACCGAACGCTACCCATCACAGATCTAATCGCTAAGAAACAGATGGAAACGTTGGCTCAGAATTGCCAGGAGTTTGGTATCACGCTCTATGATCTGGATAGTCCGAAACAGGGAATTGTTCACGTCATTGGTCCGGAACTCGGCATTACGCAACCTGGAATGACCATTGTTTGTGGAGACAGTCACACTTCAACCCATGGTGCCTTCGGTGCTTTAGCCTTCGGCATTGGGACTAGTGAAATCGAACACGTGTTAGCCACTCAATGCCTGTTACAACGAAAGCCCAAAACGTTGGAAATCCGCATTGACGGTCAGATCCCTTATGGGGTAACGGCCAAAGACATCATCCTGACAATTATCGGTCAAATCGGAACTGATGGCGGTACTGGATCGGTGATAGAGTTTACGGGATCCACGATCGAGAACTTGGATATGGAAGAGCGGATGACCGTTTGCAACATGACCATTGAGGCCGGGGCTAGAGCTGGCATGATTGCCCCTGACGATAAGACCTATCAATACCTATCCGGACTGGAGTTCTCACCCAATGGAGCTGACTTTGAGCGGGGGGTTGAAACCTGGAAACAACTGCCAACCGATGAAGGTGCCGCTTACAACCACAGTATCTCTATCCCTGCAGAGAAACTGCAACCACAAGTGACCTGGGGCACCTCACCCGAGATGGTGTTGGATGTCACGGCCCAGATTCCAGATCCAGACGATATACCAACCACGGACGAAAAGAGAGCGACTGCCAGAGCCTTGGAATACATGGGACTTACCCCTGGAACGCCAATCAGCGAAATTGAGATCGACAAGGCTTTCATCGGTAGTTGTACCAACTCGCGCATTTCTGATTTACGCAAGGCGGCAGAAATCGCCAAAGGGCACCAGGTTAGCGAGCGTGTGCATGCTATCGTTGTCCCCGGTTCAAAGGCGGTTAAGCGTCAGGCTGAGGCGGAAGGGTTAGATCAAGTCTTCAGATCGGCAGGCTTCGAATGGCGTGAGGCTGGTTGCAGTATGTGCTTGGCTATGAATCCAGATAAACTGCAACCGGGTGAACGCTGTGCTAGCACGTCCAACCGAAATTTTGAAGGGCGGCAAGGCAAGGGTGGTAGAACACATTTGGTAAGTCCTCAGATGGCAGCAGCAGCAGCTATCCAGGGGAAATTTGTCGACATTCGAACTTGGAGTAAGTAGCCACCGACAACAGTGTGGTGGGACCTCTATAACCGTGTCGGACGGTGTCGCTGAACTAACAGGTTGTGGGATTAGCACTGTTCAACACAGTTATGTTATGAGAGACATTGATCTGCGCTATGCCCGCATATTGCTGATTCGACTGAGTGCACTGGGTGATATTGTTCTGACCTCACCCGCGATTCGAGCAATTCGCCAGCATCTGCCTCGAGCTAGACTCACGATGTTAACCGATACACCTTACCGAGATTTGCTGTCCGGTAATCCGAACCTGGATCAGGTCATCGATTTTCAGCGTAAGGATAAACACCTTTCCACTACTCACCGACTGATACAGCAACTGCGAGCCGAAAAGTTTGATCTGGTCATTGACTTCCAGCGTAAATTTCGCACCAGTCTGATTGGCTTCTTGTGCCACGCTAAGGTCCGGGTCGGCTTTCATCGACCCAATGGATACCTGCTGACGAAAGTTGTTCCACCCTCCAATCTGGAGCGGTATCAGCACGCTATCGATAGCTATTTCCAACTGCTTCACGCCCTCGATATACCGGCCACCAATCGGCAGCTAGAACTCTATGTCTCGGATGCAGACCGATTGTTCGCTCACACAGATCTAAAACAAAAAGGGTTATTAAATGGACCGTTAAAGGTTGGGCTATTTCCGGGAGCCAGTTGGGATTTCAAGCAGTGGTCACCTGACCGATTTGTGGAGATCGGTCAACGATGTGTCGAACTTTATCAAGGTCGGATATTGGTCTTTGGGAATCCAGCAGAACAGAAGTTGGCTGACGAGATTGTAGAAAAAATTGGTAAAAAGGCGGTTTCTCTTGCGGGGGAGTTGAGTTTGGGGCAATTGGCTGCTTTCATCAAACAGTGCGACCTATTCATTGCCAATGACACGGGGCCTATGCACATGGCAACCGCGCTTGGGGTACCAACCATCAGTCTGTTTGGGCCCGGAAATTACCACAAGTTTCGTCCCTTAGAGGACAACCACACGGCCATCCGCCATGAAGTCCCTTGCAGCCCGTGCAAACAGTTTAACCGGTGTCAAAGTAACGTTTGCATGCAGGGGATTTCGGTGGAAGCCGTGTGGCAGGCGACTGAGGAGAAATTAACCGCTTTCTCCTCAGGTTCAAATGCCTGAGTCTAACGCCAACCTCAGATGGCTAAATTTGATCCAATAAATTAGCCTTCTTGTCATCAAACTCTTCTTGGCTGATATGTCCAGTTTCTAACAAACCGGCCAGGGTGGCAATCTGCTCACTGGGACTAGCTATTGCACGAACGTCCCCTACCTCATCTTCAGACCCGTCGCTCATAAATTCATCAACTACACCACCGATCGCACCTAGCATCAGAGCAAAAATTACCACGCTCATCAACCCTGCGACACCGGCGATGATTTGGCCGGCAGGCGTAATAGGTGAAACATCGCCATAGCCAACAGTGGTCAGAGTGACAATTCCCCACCACATGGCTGCAGGGATATGAGGAAACGCATCGGGTTGTGCACCCCTTTCGCAAAAAACAATTAGAGCGCTAAACATGACCACGCACATTCCCAAACCCATCAAAGCGATGACCAAATTCATCTTTATAGCATCGTTCTTCCGCTCTTCCGGTGTTTTCTCCGAGCCATCGCCGCTCACTACGGCTGCTGCTAATTTCAGCATTCGTAAAAGTCTCATTAAACGAAGTAAGCGTAGCGTCTTAACAATTTGAAGCCCTCCTAGTCCACCCGCACTCCCAGCAATTATCTTGACAAGAGGCTCGATCAAGGAAGGCAAGATGGCCATAGCATCAATTATCCCATTAGCACTGAACACAAACCCCGTAATTTTAGATCGTCCAAGGTAGCACTGGGCCGCATACTCTAAAATAAAGAAAAATAACGCGACGAGATCAACAACAGCTAATATCTGATACTTGATATAATGTTGTTGGTCTATCGTTTGTCCCCATTCTTTAAAGGCGTCGCGGAATGTTACATATGATTCATTTGAGGCAAATTTCTCTTCAGCCCTTTCGAAATAGGTAATAGCCTGGATAAACCGCTTGTGCACTAACTTAGGCTCAATACGAGTTAGTGAGGGGGCCTCTGCGTTGGCTGTGGCTTCATAAATATCTAGATAAGCCGGATTATCCAATAAGTAGTCTGGTCGGGATGTCAACCGAAGTTCAAAGAGTTCATCAAATAACCTGTGATATCGCTCTTCGTTGTATGGTACTTTCTCAATGGCCTCCCTGATTGCAGGGTGCTCTCTTTCGAGCGTTCTATATGCTTGCTCTGCTAGAGCTTGCGTTGTTTCAATCTTGTTTTCGATATAGGACTCATATATAATGGCCCCAATTGAGATGATAATCAGTGCATTGATAATAAAAGCTTGAACAGCATGCTTTTTGCTCTCATGATCTTCAAACGTTTCAAGCATCAGACGCTCGAAACCGGATTTACCTTCTAATTTCGATTTATTGAACTCCATTTTTACCTTTTACTCCTCCTACAAGATTACGAAACTGACTTTAATCATCTCCTTGCAGATTTCGGCTACGTATTACCACTATTGATACTAGCTAGTTACAAATGCAAGATCTTTCCCTGAGGCGCGAGAACTCACCGTTTACACTAATAGTATTTGGACATTGCTTAGACACGGCGTGTGAGTCCAAACCTGAACGAGCATATTATATCAGATTAGTTTTTTTTCGTAAAGTTACTTTCACACAATTCCTGGATCCAAGTTGAAAAAACTAATCTGTCTTAAGAGGATCTGACATTCCTCTGCCGTCTGTATGCCAATAAAGCGGGCTATATGGTCGTAAATGATGCCCTATTTGTGGCAATATTTATAGTAAGCCAGTACCTTTCATCTACTTCAAATTCGGCCTTTAATGTCAGGGAGGTCATGAAAAACACTCTATTTTCAATCGCTGCACCTGACATTTTTCCACTATGCTCCGAAATGTTAGGTGAACTCAAATATTTAGCTGAATTGGCTCTTCAAAGCCCATAATCCTTGGGCCGGATTACTGATGTAGAAAAAGTCGTCGTGATAGCCGTCGGTCAGTTTGCCAGGATTGTATTTGGCCAAAGTTTGCTCCAGATCCGCCCATTGATAACCCACACCTTCAATCTCTGCTTGGCTCAAATGTTTGGTGGCGTAGATAATTCTAAATCTGCCTTCAGAAGTGCCGTGAATCAGATGGGCAGCGGCCGACAAATTACGACGCAGATCATCGTTCCCGGCCACTTGCTGCAACGTCATTTCAGTGCCAAGATAACCGTATTTTCGAATCAAACGATCAATTTCAGAATCTTCACCAAACTCGCGTAAGCCAGGGGCAATTACAATCAATTCCCCCCGATCGGCCATGGCCATCCGAGTTCGATAGACCGACTTGTTACCTAACCAAGTGCTCTTGAATTCCAGTGGATCCAAATATACTACTGTCCGCTTAAGGGGTTGAGCTAACAAATTGAAGTTGACCTTCCGACTCAGTTCTGCCGCCATTTCAAAGGCTTGATGATCATCACCAGCAAACAGCCCCCGCATTACCGTTTCGCCTGTTTCAGCTGAACCCATCACCGACATCAGATAGACGATACCGATCGGTTTGAGATAGTTCTGGTGGGCATAGTTGAATACATAACGAACTGAAGTTTCGGTCTGGCCCAACATCCGCTCAATCCCGTCTACCGCTCCTAGAAAATGAGATTTATTAATCATCTCCGCACCACCGGTTCCGACTAGCACATTTTTGAATCCGTTGGCCATGCCGACCACTTCGTGCGGTACCACCTGACCTACTGACAAAATCAGGTCGTGCTCACCTTCTACAATTCGTCGATTGATCTCGACCGGAATACTATAGTCGATCTTTCCACCTGAGATTTCACGGACTATATCTGCCGGCACTTCGCCCAACCGCTGAATCTCGTTTCGCCAGTCATGGTGGTAAAAAGTGGCCTGTTCCATCCGACCAAACATGGTTTCAACCTGCTGTGGGCTCATGGGAGAATGGGTGCCGATAGCCGGGAGGACATCAAATCGTTTATCACTGGTTTTGGCTTGCTCGACCCACTGCTGATAGAGGAGTTGTGTCAGCAAGCCTGCATTAGAATGAAGCCGGGTAATATCAGGAGGGAGAACCAATATCTTCTCTGGTTGATGCTCCCCCAGCAATTTCTGGATCAGTTCCTGTTTTTGTGCATTGGTAATGATTTCGTTTTCGCCGCCATGTGAAAAGTAGACAGACATTAGACTAACTGTCCTCCGACTCGATAATTGGCATACATTATACCACTGACTAAGCAATTCTACCTGGTGAGTTTGGTCTGCGTCCTAATTCAGGATTGCGTTTGAATCGAAATAGTGTCATAATAGGCAACATTAAAATGTTAGTGAGTATGTCTGCACTTGAGCCCGCTAACTGCCCAATTTGCGAACATAATCAAACAGCCTTTCTGTTTCGGAAGGACGGTTTGAACATTGTCTCCTGCAACCAATGCCGCTTGATCTTCGTTAATCCAAGAGTTTCGGCCCCCATGCTGGCAGGCGACTATATATCCCACTATTATCCGTCGGAGAAGCGCACCCGGTTGGTGACTGACCCTATGGAGTGGGCGCAAATGACAGAACGGTTAGCTGAAGTCACTACCAAGGCAGCAGGAAGGCGGTTACTGGATCTGGGATGTGGTATGGGAACATTTTTGCATTTAGCCAAATCGGCTGGATGGGAAACCTACGGGGTTGACCTATCGCAGGCGGGTTGTCAATATGCCAGAGAGCATTATGATTTAGCCGTTTTTTGTGGAGATCTATTCGAGGCTAACTTTCCCGATGACCATTTTGATGTGATAACGCTATTTCATGTGTTAGAGCATATTCCAGATCCCAATCCACTCTTAACCGAAATCCGTCGCATTTTGAAACCAAGAATCGGTAAGTTGGTCGTCGAAGTTCCCAATGGTGGAAGCATCCAAATGAAAATGCAAAAAGAGAACTGGCCTTATGTTCATCCCAAAGACCATCTCTACTACTTTTCTTGCCAATCCTTAACAGATCTACTGCAAAAAAACCGGTTTGATCAGATCGAAGTTGGGAAACCACGTCGCGTCAACGTTGGCAAGGGAGCGATGGAGGGAATCCGCTTTGCGATCCAAAAGCAGATTAGTGATCTACTGGTTCGCCTTAACTTAGCGACAGTAATTCGGCTCTATGCTAACTGTACCAAACCTATCAATCTCTGACTCGAGGATCAGGTCTGATCGACTTGTGATAGAAAAAATGGCTGTGCTATAATTCGAATTTGCTGAGCGAACTGGTAGTGATGGCAAATCTAGACCCTCAATTTATGAGGCGAGCATTGGCCTTAGCTGAACGGGGACGTGGACGAACTAGCCCCAACCCAATGGTTGGTGCGGTCGTGGTTAAATCAAATGAAGTTGTTGGCGAAGGTTTTCACCAAAGGGCCGGGACGCCTCATGCGGAGATTCACGCCCTACGACAGGCTGGAGAGCGAGTTCAAGATGCAACCCTCTACGTTTCGCTAGAGCCATGTTGTCATTTTGGACGGACACCACCCTGCACCGAAGCCATTATTAAGACTGGTATCCGCCAGGTTGTAGTGGCAATGATCGATCCAAACCCGCAGGTTGCCGGAAAAGGAATTTCGGCTTTAAGACAAGCAGGCCTCGAAACACAGGTTGGTTTTCTAGAACGAGAGGCCAAAAAGCAGAACGCTAGTTTTATCAAGTACATTTCGACGGGATTACCTTTGGTAATATCGAAGGCAGCCACCAGTTTGGATGGAAAGATTGCTACTTCCACTGGCGAATCGAAATGGATTACCGGTCCGCAGTCGCGAACAATGGTTCACCAAATTCGGGATGCAGTTGATGCGGTGCTAGTCGGCGTTGGAACTGTTTTGGCGGATGATCCACTACTAACAACACGGCTACCTAATTCTGTTGGACGAGATCCGGTTCGAATTGTTGTCGATTCACAAGGACGTACACCATCCACGGCCAAGATTTTTAATTCCGATAGTCCAGCTAGCGTTATCATCGCTACTACCAATCAAATTAGTGCTAGCCAACGGCAGGTTTATCGAGAATTAGGAGCACAGGTACTCGTCGTCAATTCGGTGGCTAACCGGGTGGATTTAACACAATTGATGGCCCAACTTGGTCAACGAGAAATCACCAGCGTGCTAATCGAGGGGGGAGGCGAAATTCATGCTTCCGCCATCCGATCTGGGATTGTAGATCACATCATGTTTTTTCTAGCCCCGATCTTAGTTGGCGGAGTAGATGCTCCTGGCGCTATTCAAGGCATGGGGATTCAAAAGCTAAGCCAAGCGGTGAAATTAGGAGAGATGGAGGTTAAACAGGTCGGGGCAGATCTGCTGATAGAAGCCTCCATAGAAGATTATGTTTACGGGAATAGTTGAAGAGGTCGGTTGCATCCAGTACCTCGATAAGGTGTCTTCTCACCGGCCAGCAGGTATAGGATCAGGGCAGTCAGCCCGTCTTCAGATTCAAGCTAACACGGTACTGGAAGATGCTAAAATAGGGGATAGTATTGCAGTTAACGGTGTTTGCCTAACAGTCATTGATTTGACTCCAAGTTTTGTAGCCGATGTCTCAGCCGAAACTCTTCGTTCAACCAATCTCGGTTGTCTAACAGCGGGTAGTCCTGTTAACCTTGAAAGGTCTGTTCGTCTCAGTGACCGATTGGGCGGCCATTTGGTTCAAGGGCACGTCGATGAAACAGCTACCATTACCGGATGGTGGGACGAAGGCGTTTCATCCATTATGCGGGTGTCAATCTCGGATCAGGCTGGTCGTTACATCGTCTATAAAGGTTCCGTAACCGTTGATGGCGTTAGTTTGACCGTTTCTAAGCGAGAAGATAACGCTTTCGAAGTGGCATTGATTCCGCACACCAAACAGGTGACAACACTAGGCCGCAAGAAGGTTGGAGATTTAGTCAACGTGGAAGTAGATCTGATTGGTCGATACGTCGAGCAATTATTACTATCGGACCACGCCAATAGTGACATTAGTTTAGATTTTCTACAAACAAACGGTTATGCTGATTGAATTCGTGCAAAAGGGCAGCTAAAAATGGCGCTTAATACCATTCCAGAAGCAATTCAGGCTATTCGCGATGGTGAAATCATTGTGGTAATCGATGATCCCGGCCGGGAGAATGAAGGGGATCTGATAATGGCAGCTGAGAAAGCCACGCCAGAAGCCATTAACTTTATGGCCAAGTATGGCCGGGGCATGATTTGCCTGCCAGCGACTTCGCAACGATTGCAAGAACTGGAACTTTTCGCTATGGTGGCCGAAAACACCTCCAAAATGAGTACGGCGTTCACCGTCACAATTGATGCTAAAGAGGTGACGACCGGCATTTCAGCCCAAGAACGATCTATGACAATTCAAAAGTTTATCGATCCCACTGCCTCGTCTAACGACTTTCTCC
>Ga0208128_1000376_pt1 | contig 18595 bp, 17 predicted proteins | sample ETNtaG_35_FD_185758 | JGI IMG/M metagenome (GOLD analysis project Ga0208128, IMG submission 185758) | Marine microbial and viral communities from oxygen minimum zone, Eastern Pacific Ocean - ETNP201306PF51B (SPAdes) (version 2) | ecosystem: Environmental > Aquatic > Marine > Oceanic ... | reverse complement strand
AATGAAAGCAACCTGTGCCCCTCACTACTACCGTATCATGCGGCAGCGTGCACAGGCAGAAGGGACAAAAATTGATCGCTCTACCCACGGTATGGCAGCTCTAACCAAAGGCTGCTTGGCAGGAACCTCGGTCTGTTTTGTTTCTCATAAGGGACAGGTTTTCCCCTGTGGATACCTCCCGGTTGAGGCCGGCAACGTAAGACACCAACCCTTTGGGGAAATTTGGGAAAATGCATCGTTGTTCGAGACACTTCGCCGTCCTGAACTGTTGAAAGGGAAGTGCGGAGTCTGTGAATACATAAAGGTGTGCGGTGGTTGTCGAGCACGCGCCTATGGAGAGGTCGGGGATCTACTGGAGGAGGAGCCCTACTGTATCTATCAGCCACCAATCCAAATCTCGAAAACCCTAGATAACTGAAATCATACCGAAAAACTAGAAAGAGGGTTTTAACACGGGGTTAAAACGCACTCCTGAAGGGGTAGAAAGCGAGGTCAAGGAGATAATCGATGAGTTCAACCGGAAGATGTTTCCCGGCGGCAATTGCTTCTACGAAGCACGCTTCAGAAGTAAGTATTTTATATCTCTACCGTTGTGACTACGGCCACACCGTAGTTGAAGCTCAATGTCCATAACCCCTCCCTAAAAACTGAAGCTAAGTCAAACTGATACCACTTGTGTTTCAATAAGGGGTGTGATATAATCGAAACTGGTAGCGGTCGATATTTTGGCAGCTATCTTGCCAACGAACGTATATTAGCATACATTAGCGATAATCCAAATATTGTCCCCTCAAAATTGGGATCAATAGGCGTTCAATAGGAGATATCATGGGAAAAATTAACACGCTTGTATTTGCTGGTGGAGCAATCCACGACTGGAAAGGGTGCAGTCAGGAAATCATCAAGTCCTTGTCGCAAAGAGACGAATTCGAACTCACCACTGTAGAAGAAGATTTGGACACGCTGGTATCACCCAATCTGGATTCTTACGATTTAATCGTTTTTTACTACACGGTTGGTGAAATCTCCGACGCTCAAAAAAATGGGCTTCTAAATCATATTGCTTCTGGTAAAGGATACGTTGGCATCCACTCAGCTGCCGATTCCTTCAGAGGTTGTCCCGAGTATAGGGCCATGGTAGGTGGACATTTTATCACTCACCCTCGCTACCGGGAATATCAGGTGAGTATTGTCGATTCTGACCACCCGATTACCGAAGGCCTGGTTGAGTTCAACGTTACCGATGAGCAGTATATTCTAGATTATGACCGACGTGTCGATGTTCTGGCCTCGGCCCTCTATCAGGGTGATATGGCACCGGTTGCCTGGACGAAAAGTTGGGGAGAAGGCCGAATTTTTTATCTTGCTTTAGGGCACGATGCGCCTGCCTGCCAGCACGAGAACTTTTCTCTTATGCTCCAGCGTGGTGCGTTATGGGCGGGTACACCAGCATAAAGTTGCCTCTCTGATCTGGGATGCAACCTAAAATATCTGATATTCAGGTTCTCTCGGAAGAGAAGCTAAAAGTTGTTTTTGCGGCCGATATTCCTGATCGGGTAGTGCCTATTAGCTTTGTCGGTATGTTCGGCCTTCGGGTCGGGATGACGGTTTCGCCGGAGATTCTGGATCAGTTAGCTCAAGCCGAAGAGGTGATGAAAGCCAAGGCCTACGCTAAAAAGGCTTGTCAAACTTCAGAAATACCCCACTCTAAATCGGAGATCATTAAACTGTTACAGCTACAGGGATTTGAGTCAGAGAGTATCGAAGCGACGGTTTTAGATCTGGAACAGAGCGGTCATGTCAAAGATCAAGTTTTTGCTCGGAAGTGGGTGGATCGCAGGCGTAAGTCTACACCACGAGGCAAACGGGTACTTCGGTTTGAGCTTCGGGGAAAGGGAGTTGACACCTCAACCATTGATCATGTTTTGTCCGAGGTTGATGAATCCGATGAGACGGAATCGGCCTTGCGAATCTCCCGGAAACATGCCAGGCGCTACAAATCACTTGCTCCTCATGTGGCCAAACGTCGCTTGCAAGAACTCTTGCTCAGACGAGGGTTTGGCTACGATATCATCCAGCGAGTAACAGCAACTCTGGAGACCGAGAAGTCTTGAATTAGTAATAATCCTATGAAGTCCCACCAGGTACGAGAGAGCTTTCTCCAATTTTTCCGACAGAAAGGGCACACGATTGTTCCCAGTGCATCACTGGTACCGGCGGAAGACCCAACTCTCCTATTTACCAATGCCGGGATGAATCAGTTTAAGGACGTTTTTCTAGGTCTGGGCAATCGGCCCTATACCCGTGTTGCCGATACACAAAAGGTTATTCGCGTCAGTGGCAAGCATAACGATTTAGAGGAAGTGGGTTATGACGGCCATCACCATACCTTCTTTGAAATGCTCGGCAACTGGTCTTTCGGTGACTACTACAAGCGTGAGGCGATCCAGTTCGCCTGGGAGTTGGTGACTGAAGTCTGGCAGATTCCAAAAGAAAAAATCTGGGTAACCGTCTATCTGGACGACAATGAAGCCGAGGATTTGTGGGGATCGGTAACCGACTTGCCGGATGGGCGTGTAGTCCGGTTCGATGAAAAGGAAAACTTCTGGGAGATGGGAGAAACCGGTCCTTGTGGCCCCTGCTCTGAAATGTTCGTTGACTTAGGCCCGGAAGCCGACCCCGATTTTACAGGTGATCCACGTGATGGTATTAACGTCTCAGATCGATTTCGAGAGTTCTGGAATCTGGTTTTTATCCAGTATAATCGAGATCAGAATGGAGACTTACATCCGCTTCCTGAAAAGCACGTCGATACCGGAATGGGTTTTGAGCGGATTACCGCTATTCTTCAAGGCGTTAATTCTAACTACAAAACCGATGTTTTTCTACCGTTGTTGGAAACGATCTCTGATGTCACGGGGCAGCCCTATTTCGATGACGAGCGAGGAGCGCCACACCGTGTTATCGCTGATCATATCCGTTGCTTAACGTTTGCTATTGGCGATGGTGTGATGCCGTCTAACGACGGTCGAGGCTATGTGATTCGCCGAATTCTACGCCGGGCGATACTGTATGGCAAACGGTTGGGTATGGATACCTCCTTTATCTTCAACTTTATCGATCCAGTCATCGAACAACTGGGAACGGCTTTCCCCGATGTCATTCCTCGCCGCGAATTAATTCAGAAAATCGTTCAGAGCGAAGAGAATCGTTTCCACCAAACGCTGGATCGTGGTTTAGATATACTCAATACTTCACTGGATCGGATCGTGGCTAACGGTGATTCGACCTTAGATGGCGAACGGGCCTTTGAACTTTACGATACCTTTGGCTTTCCACTTGACCTAACGCAGATCCTAACCCGTGAACGTGAAATCGCAGTCGATGAGCAAGGGTTCAACGACAAAATGGAGCAACAGCAAGAGCGGAGTCGGGCTGCTTGGAGAGCTAGTGGCGGTAAGGGACAAGATGACCAGATCTTGGGCGAAATCTTTAAAGAGCATGGTCAAACCGAGTTTGTCGGTTACCACTCTGATTCAGCAACAGTTGAAGTTGTCGCTATCGTCCGGGGCCAAGAGATTATTTCTAAAGCCATAGCTGGAGAGGAAGTCCAATTGCTTCTCAACCAGACACCATTTTATGGCGAGTCTGGTGGGCAAGTCAGTGACCTGGGTACGATTGAAGGCCAGGATGTCAAACTTCAAGTTTTGGATGTGCAAAAGCCAATTTCAGATCTGATCGTTCATACTTGTCAGGTGGTTGAAGGTTCTGTAACTCCTCAAATGGTACTCACTGCACAGATTGATACCGAACGTCGTCAACAAACAGCTATCAGTCATACCGCCACCCATATTCTACACAGTGCTTTGCGAGAGGTTCTCGGCACACATGTAGGGCAGGCAGGATCTCTGGTTGAACCCGGTCGATTAAGGTTTGACTTTTCCCATTATGAAGGAGTTTCCAGCGATCAATTGCAGCAAATTGAAACCTCAGTCAATGATAAAATTCGCCAAAATGATGTGGTCCAAACGAAGGTCATGCCGATTCAAGAAGCTAAGGATCAAGGAGCCCTTGCCTTTTTTGGTGATAAATATAGTGATATTGTTCGAATGGTTCAGACTGGTGACTATAGCACCGAACTTTGCGGTGGAACACATCTGCAGATAACTGGTGCGATTGGACTATTTAAAGTTATCGGTGAAAGCAGTGTGGCGGCCGGAACTCGCCGTATCGAAGCGCTGACGGGTGCAACAGCAGTACAGCAGCAACAGATGGATTCTGCGCTACTTCAACAGATGTCGAATCTGCTCAAAACACAGCGCAGCCAAATCCCAGATCGGTTAAAAAAACTGCTTCGAGACAACCATCAACTGGAACGGGAGTTAGCAGATTTTAAAACGCAATTATCTACCGCTCAGACAACTGACTTGACCCAGCATTCAGTCGAAGTCAAAGGCATTAATGTTGTTGCACAGTTTGTCGAAAATCTAGATCGGAACGGACTGCGAAATTTGACCGATGATCTAAAGAACCGGTTAGGGTCAGGAATCGTAGTCCTAGGGACTGGTACGAAAGATAATGTATCCTTGATTGTCGGCGTCACATCCGATTTAACCCCTGGTATCCAAGCGGGAAACTTGATGAAAGTCATTGCAACTTCGGCCGGTGGTCGGGGTGGTGGTCGACCGGAGTTAGCGCAAGGGGGGACTAGCGATTTGGAACAGGCCAAGTCGGCGGTTAGCAAGGCCCCACAGCTAATTGAGGATCTGATATGACAAAACCAAACGATCTTATAAAGGCCAATGCATAATGTCAGCACTTTTGTGGCAAATTCCTTTGGCTGTTGCGCTTTTGGGTTTGGCCTGGTTTTTTATCTCGTTGGCTTTCCAATTGGGAAAAACCTTAAAGTCGGTTGAGAGTGTAGTTGACGGACAGGTTGTACCACTTCTCAGAGAGTTGAACCAAACGACGACTGATCTCAATCGAGATTTACCCCAATTAATCGGCAATTTGAACCAATTGATACAAACTTTGCAAGAGATTAGTACCTCAGAAATTCAACCAACGCTACATTCGGTGCAAAAGATAACCGAGTTGATGAACCAAAATGCCTCTAAAATAGATCTATTGGTAAATGAAATTGGTGAATTTTCAAAAAATACAGTTAGCCGTGCCAATTACTATCGCGACCAATTGGCGATACCATTGACAGACTTGCTCAGTTTATGGAGCGGTATTAAGGCTGGTTTTGAGCATTTAGTAAAGTGGAAAAATAAGTGATGTAATTTTGAGGGAGGTAAGATTGTGAGCAATGATAAAGACGATGGTGCTCTGGCAATTATTCTAGCCTTTTTTGCCGGAGGGTTAGTGGGTTCGGTTCTAGGGCTTTTACTCGCGCCATTTTCAGGCCGAGAAACCCGGGAACGGATTCTGGACACAACATTGGAGACTAAAGATCGAACTGTTGAGGTGGCAACCCAAGTAAGAGAGCTCGCAGCACAATCGTTTGAAGCAGGTACACAAGCCTTTCAGCAGCGGAAAGAAGAGGTTGCTATTGAGTTGGACGACTCCGTCGAAACCTCTGAACCAGAAGAGATGGAAACGTTGGAATCCACACCACAGGTACAGGATGCGCTGATAGAAGAACCCACCGCCTAACCTATACTTTATTCTACACTCTCTGAGCCACAGTCTATTCTTCCTCTCGGCCCTGGCCAAAGAAGTAGGTCGTGGCTTATTTTTATGCCACACTTACATATCTTTATTTGTGTCTTCACCTAATGAATCCAGAAAAACTTAAAACGCTGCTGACCGAAGTTCAACAGAGCCAAACCAGCATTGACGACGCACTAGATGTTCTGCGCCGTTTACCTTTTGAAGATCTAGGCTTCTCTAAAATCGATTTCCATCGCCAACTTCGACAGGGTTTTCCAGAAGTGATCTTCTGTCAGGGAAAAACGGTCGATCAGGTGACGGAAATTGCCAAACGCCTGCTCGAAGCCGATCAACCCTTGTTTGCCACCCGTGCTACCATTGAAATGTATCAAGCCATCGCTCAACTGGCACCGATAGCGACATTTAATGAGGCCGGTCGAACCATCAGTCTTCCATCTAACGATCAGCAACCCACTCTTTTGAAAGAAGGTATCTTAGTCGTGTCGGCAGGGACTTCCGATATTCCTGTGGCCGAGGAGGCTGTTGAGACCGCCACCATATTGGGAAACAAAGTAGAACGCCTATATGATGTTGGTGTGGCGGGAATCCATCGTCTGTTGGGGAACTATGAACAATTAGCTGAGGCTAATGTCGTGGTTGTAGTAGCGGGAATGGAAGGCGCACTAGCTAGCGTCGTTGGTGGGCTAATCGACAAACCTGTGATTGCGGTTCCGACAAGTATCGGTTATGGAGCCAGTTTTAGCGGCGTCGCTGCACTACTAGCCATGCTGAACAGTTGTGCTTCGGGCGTTAGCGTGGTTAATATCGACAACGGTTTTGGGGCAGGTTACAGCGCCGCATTAATCAACCGTCAAATTACAGACGAAAAATGAGATGGGCCTCCATCCAATCGTTTTAGATACGGATCCAGGGGTTGATGACGCACTGGCTATTATTTACGCACTCAACCATCCAGATTTACAGGTCCACGCCATCACTACGGTTTGCGGTAACATTGGTGTTGATCAAGCGACCATAAATACCCAAATCGTTCTATCCCTTCTCGATTGTGTGGTCCCCTTAGCTATGGGGCAGAATCAACCCATCTACTATCCGCTGCAGACTGCGCCCCATGTTCATGGCCTAGACGGTTTAGGCAACGTCTCGGTCCAGTTTGAATCTTTAGAAGAGCAGGTGGTTAAAAAGTCGGCTGTAGAATTAATACTCGACTTTGTGGCCAAGTTTCCAGATCAGTTACGGTTGGTCTGCATTGGGCCATTGACCAACATCGCTCAGGCAATTTTAGCCAATTCGCCGCTGATGCGACGGACCAAAGAGATTATCTTGATGGGTGGTGCGTTCGAGCAACGTGGGAATGTGACCACAAGCGCCGAGTTCAATATCTACGTAGATCCACATGCAGCAAAAATTGTATTGGAATCGGGTGTCCCCATTACCATCCTATCACTGGACCTGACTCATCAAGTTATACTCTCAGCAGACCGTCTCCATCAAGCCACACTGTGTAGTAATGCCCCTTGGCGTGATTTCACCTGGTCTATAACCCAACCGTGTATGCGATTTCACCAGCACCAGGAGGGTTTCCATGGAATGTACTTACACGACCCGCTGGCTGTCGGTTACCTGTTGCGGCCAGATTTATTCAAAACAGTGCCAGCGGAAGTCAGAGTGGAAACATCAAGTTCATCAACTCGCGGTATGACGGTCGCTAATCTGCACCAGCAACCCATGACGCCAAATGCTCAAATCTGCGTTGCTGTCAAAGTTGAACAATTCTTAAACCACTTTCTCCAAACGCTATTAGATTTACCTTGACCTCTTGACAAACCGATAAACTTTTTCGCCCGGTTTGATATAACCAAGTTGACGTACTAGCCGCTCCTGCGTTAATGGGTTAGACTCCAATTGATCAACCCTGGTTTTCAAATCATCTCTTTGCTGTCGGAGTTTTTCCAGTTTCGCTTGGTAGTCGGTCCGGAAAGCAATTGCCCGGCGCCAATTCAGGAATCCCTGCCCTGTATGGTAGAGACTGGTTACCAGCAGTACCAGCAGAAAAGCAGCTAAACAGATCCGTAGGAAACGACGCATAACGCTAGTTTTTCGATCGAGGAAGTTATCCCTGGAAGTAACCTATTAGCTTCAGCTTAAGTTGTAGAAAACATTTCGACCATTAAACGTAGCAAGATCTCCGAGTTCCTCTTCAATTCGCAACAGTTGGTTGTATTTGCAGATCCGGTCGGTTCGGCAAAGTGAGCCGGTCTTAATCTGCCCCGCATTGGTGGCAACAGCGATATCTGAAATGGTTGTGTCTTCTGTTTCACCAGAACGGTGTGAAATCACGGCGGTGTAGTTGTTCCGTTTGGCCAATTCAATTGCATCTAAGGTTTCGGTCAATGTTCCGATTTGGTTAACTTTAACTAAGATCGAGTTTCCAATTTGACGCTCAATCCCTATACCTAGTCGCTCAGTATTAGTAACAAACAGGTCGTCACCAACCAGTTGTACTTTGTCTCCTACGTTTTCGGTTAGGAGTTTCCAACCTTCCCAGTCGTCTTCTGCCATACCGTCTTCGATGGAAATAATCGGATATTTTTGACATAGATCAGCATAGAATTGCACCATCTCCTCGGGTGATTTTTCAGGTTTGGATTCCGCCTCCAATAGATAAATTCCGTCTTTATAAAACTCGCTAGAGGCTGGATCCAAGGCAATCAGCACGTCATCACCCGGTGTATACTTGGCTTTTTCAATAGCCTCAATAATCACTTGTAAAGCCTCTTCGTTAGACTGTAAATCCGGTGCAAACCCACCTTCGTCACCAACGGCGGTATTGTAATTTTTAGCTTTTAGTACAGCTTTCAAATGATGAAAAATTTCGGTTCCCATTTGAAGAGCCTGGCTGAAATTGCCTGCACCAGCCGGCATAATCATAAATTCTTGCAGGTCAACGTTATTGTCAGCGTGAGAACCTCCGTTGAGGATGTTCATCATTGGGAGAGGTAATTCTTTTGCATTGGCTCCACCGATGTAACGATAGAGCGGAATGTCAAGACTGTTAGCAGCCGCTTTGGCCACCGCTAGAGAAACCCCTAGAATCGCATTGGCGCCGAGTTTCCCTTTATTGGTTGTTCCGTCGAGTTCGATCATTCTACGATCGATTGTAGTTTGATCATAGACTGGCTCATCCATCAGTTCCTCTGAAATTAATGTATTAACATTATTGACAGCCTGACGGACACCTTTACCCAAATATCGGTCTTCTTGATCCCGCAGTTCTACTGCCTCGTGTTCACCAGTGGAAGCTCCTGACGGTACAGCCGCCCGGCCCATCGTTCCACAATCGAGATAAACATCGACCTCGACCGTTGGATTACCTCTGGAATCGAGGATCTCACGACCATGGACCGAAACAATTTCGGACATGCTAAGTCTCCTTTATATTTTAGAGAAAAGGCTGATTCAAAGCCTAATTTTTGATATTAATTTCTAAATATTTATCTTTAACTTAAAAGTGATCCCATAAATCTGGGTTTTCGGTTAAAATCTCGGGACCGTCCGACAGGATGGCAACAGTATGCTCAAAGTGAGCGGAAAGGCTCAGGTCGGCGGTAACCGCAGTCCAGCCATCCTCTAGGGTTACCGAATCTCCAGTGCCAACATTGATCATCGGCTCAATCGCTATCACCATGCCGGGTTTCAATCTTGGGCCGGTTCCAGGAACCCCTGAATTGGGAACTTGTGGTGGCTCGTGCATACTCCTACCGATACCATGTCCTACAAAGTTGTGCGCGATGTGAAATCCGTGCAACTCCGCATAGGCTTGGACGGCATGACACACATCGCCCAAACGGTTGCCGGGCTTAGCTTGTTCGATGGCTTTATAAAGTGATGTTCTGGTGACATCCAGCAATTTTTGGGCTTCAGCCGAAACTTGACCAACTTTAAAGGTAAAAGCGTTATCTCCATGAAAGCCATTCAGAAAGATAGCAGTGTCGATGCTGGCAATCTGTCCGCTTTGCAAGATCTGGCTTTCGCTTGGCACACCGTGGACGATTACTTCGTTAATCGAGGAACAGATTGTCGCTGGGTAAGGAGGATGATTGGGTAATTGATAACCGAGGAAGGAAGATTCTCCTCCCAATTCTTTGATCGTTTGACAACAAATCCGATCTAGTTCAGCAGTGGAAACGCCAGGGGAAACAGCTTCTCCAATGCGTTGTAACATGATAGCGGCAGTTCGACCGCTTCCCTGCATTTTCTCAATATCTTTTTTGGATTTTAACCGAATTCGATTTCTCATTACTTAAAGTTATAATTGCGCAATCTACTCTCAATGATACGATTCAAGGCCACCTTTTGGTTTCGTAGAAGTTACCGTCAGGCGTAATTTTGATGAAAGGTGAATTCTAATTGCCAGGTGATACGATATTGCCAATTAAGGTTTGTGCCGTAGCCGAGTTAATCTGAACCAACACAGTATCACCAACGTTGGCACTTAAGCGAGGAAAGACAGTTGTCTTAAAACTGCGCGTTCTACCGAAGAAGTCGTCAGTTGACCTTTTTGATTCCCCTTCAACTAGCACTTCAACCGTTTTACCGATTAATGCTTGGTTGATTTGATGGGAGATTTGATATTGTTGCTCAATGATGCACTGTAGCCGCTCGATCTTCACTTTTTCCGGCACATCATCGGTCAGCGACTTGTGGGCTAATGTACCTTCTCGATCAGAATACTTAAACATAAAAGCGGAATCGTAGCGGATTTCAGCCATCATGCTGTAAGTCTGTTGAAAATCTTCTTCAGTCTCCCCACAGAAACCGACAATAATGTCGGTGCTTATGGACAAGTTGGGCATTCGATCTCGCATCTGGGCTACTAAATCACGGTACTCGTTCGCCGTGTAAGTACGTCGCATAGCTTGCAAAACTCGTGTTGATCCTGATTGCAGCGGTAGATGAATCTGTTGACAGACTTTGTCGCAGTTTGCCATCGCTTCGATCATCGGTTCTGAAGCATCATTGGGATGAGGCGAGGTGAAGCGGATTCTCTTCAGCCCTTCCACTTGATTTAGGGTAACCAGAAGATCCCCGAAATCATGTTTCCCAGCTTGATAAGAATTAACCGTTTGACCGAGTAAGACAATCTCTTTAAACCCTTCATCGACCAGCCGGTGGCATTCTTCAGCCAGTATCGGAACAGAGATACTTCGCTCTCGCCCACGTGTGAAGGGAACCACACAAAAAATACACATCTTGTCGCAACCCCGTTGAATCGTTAGCCAGGCGCGAACCCCATCCTTGCGAATCGGTGCTAGATCGGCATAATCCTCGCTTCTGTCGAGTTTTAGTCCCACAAACGGATCTTTAGATCTCGCAGCGTGGATTGCTTGTGGAAGACTACGGTAAGCGTCTGGACCAAGAATAATATCTACAAATGGTGCTGCTTCGATAATCTGCTGACGCAGATGCTGAGCCATGCAACCACAAACGCCCAGAACCGTATCCGGTTTTCGACGCTTGATGCTGTTAAGGTGTTGGAGACGGTGAAAAACCTTCTCTTCCGCATTTTCTCGAATTGCACAAGTGTTGATAAGGATAACATCCGCATCCTCCGCCCGGTCCAGTAGATAATAACCAATACCTGATAAAATACCAGCCATGAGTTCGCTATCACTGACGTTCATCTGACAGCCGTAGGTTTCGATGTAGACAGTTCCCATCACTTGTGGCGATGCCATCCCTTTACCAAGGGGAGTGGTAGCTGTCTGAATAGAATTGTAGAGTGGCAATTTTCTTCTCATTAAGAATTAAGAGGACTGGTAATTGTCTGGTCTGTAGTCGAAAGTGAATAGGATCGAAGATGTAAGTTTGCGGGAAATTAAACGCAGTTTCAAGCAATCGGGTGCATAAAAGAAAAGAGAGAAAAGCCCGGTACTATCTGGGAAACTCGCTGTTTTGCTTGCAGCAGTGATAGCTAACCCCATCATGAAAAATCGATGATAGTAAGACATCTAGAATAGAGCCCGCCGTATTTGCCGCACAGCTTGTCGGATTCGGTCCACATTTTCAACTAGCGCAATCCGGACGTAGCCTTCACCATTGTGGCCAAAACCGGCTCCAGGTGAAATACAAACCTCCGCTTCGTCGAGTATCTTAGTAGCAAATTCCATTGAAGTCAGGTGCTGATACGGTTTGGGAATTGGTGCCCAGACAAACATTGAAGCACGCGGCAATTGCACTGACCAGCCGATGCGATTCAATCCTTCGACCAGAGCATCACGCCGTTTCTGATAGGTTTGCGCATGCTCTTTCACTAGGTCTGGTTCAGATCGTAAGGCGGTGATACCGGCCACCTGAATCGGTGCAAAGATTCCGTAGTCGTAATAGCCTTTGATTTGGGCTAAAGCGTCAATTAGCTCTGCGTTCCCGACAGCGAAGCCGCACCGCCACCCCGCCATATTGTAGGATTTGGAGAGAGAGAGAAACTCTATCCCTATATCTTTAGCATCTTCAATCTGTAAAAGGCTGGGTGCTTCATAGCCGTCAAAAACGATATCCGCATAGGCTAAGTCGTGAACAACCACGATCTGGTTCTTTTTGGCAAAATCGACGACCTCTCTGAAGAAGTCCAGATCGACTACTGCTCCTGTCGGATTATGTGGAAAACTCAGGATTAACACTTTGGGACGAGGCCAGATATCGCGTGTAATCTCCGACAGACTAGGCACAAACTGGTTTTCTTCATGCAGGGGAATACTGACAACACTCCCGCCTGCTAAGATGATGCTATAAATGTGGATTGGGAAAGTTGGGTTTGGTACCAAGACTAAATCACCTTCGTCGATCAGTGCCAACGCCAAGTGAGACAAGCCCTCTTTGGTACCGATTACAGAGATCGCCTCGGTATCGGGATTCAGATCAACCCCAAAGCGGCGCTGATAGTGCCTGCAGATCTCACGTCGCAAGTTAAAAATCCCTTTTGATGCTGAGTAGCGATGATTTCGTGGGTCTTGAACTGCTTCGCAGAGTTTATCCACAATTGGTTGTGGTGTTGGATCGTTCGGGTTGCCCATTCCTAAGTCGATGACATCAATGCCCTGTGTTCGGCGTTCGTAGGTCAGCTGCTTCAATTTACCAAACATATAGGGCGGTAAGCGGTCTAGACGTTTTGAAAAGGCGTTCATCCTATAGCCTCCGAATTTCGATTAGCAGGTTTCCTGTAGTTCGACAAATCTAACATTATCTATTTGGTGCAAATTCGCCTGGAAGTACTGAACTGCACTTTGCCGGATTTTGACCTGGATCACCACGTCTTGATCGTAGATGACATTGACAATCTTCCCTTGTAACCTTTGGGTCAATTTGTAAATCTGATCAACTCGATCGTAGCTAACAGTAACTTTCAATTGTCGATAGTAAATCTGAGTACGAATTTTGGCCTGGGCCAGGCACTGGCGAGCACACTTGCCGTAAGCGCGGATTAGCCCGCCGATGCCGAGATTGATTCCACCATAGTAACGAACAACCACGCATATGAGATTCGATAGATCTGAGGATTGAAGTGCGGAGAGAATAGGTGGGCCGGCCGAGTTGGTTGGTTCACCCGCATCAGTGGCGTACTCTCGTTGTTGCAGGCCTAAACCGATCCGGTATCCGTAGCAATAGTGAGTAGCATTTGGGTAATCTCGCTGTGCTGAAGAGACAAAACCTTTAACCAACTCAATAGATGCTATCGAGTTGGCAAGTCCGATAAAGCGGGACTTTTTAATCACTGATTTTGACGTTGTCATATCAGCAATCGTACTATATTCATCTATCAAGAGTTGGCTGGTCATGGTGACTACCCCAGTTGGATAGCAAAGGCCAGCATCGAAGTCCCACGAGTAACAGTAACGCGTTGAAAAAGCTCCGGTTCTGGTTGAAAATAAGGCTGATAGTTAATCGTTAATTGTGTTTGGAATATCTGCCAGGTTAACCCAAATTTCAATCCCTCCATCCGCCACAATCGCCGGGTCGATATAGTTTTGCCATCGGTCAAGTTGTGAGCCACCTGTTGTTGCCCCTCCACCCATCGAACATAACCCAACCGCAAAGCCAGTAGATCTTTATACTTCGCTTGGCTGGTTAGGTCGATTTGCAGTCCATGTTCAAATTGAGGTAGATGTGCCAAGCTAAAGTTCAAATCAAAGTCACCGACTTCACCTCGGTAAAGGCTACTGACAATCACATTTGGCTGGAGTTTATCCGGAACTTCCGGGTTTTGAAAAGAGAGACCGTTGCTCAGATTTCTGACCATGACGCCGACCTGAAACTGTGGGTTGATCGTCTGTACCAACCCTAAATTGTAAACATAACCGTGTCCTAATTGTCCAACGTAGTCAACTTCAGGTGCTAATTCCACTTTTGAACGTAGCCATTTTGCATCCAAACCGAATGCTAGGCGTGGTACGATTTTCAGCGCGTACCGTAACCCAAAGGCATGATTTGAACGGCGAAAGGAACTGGCCGCTTTACCTACGTTGGTCATTCGGCTAAATGGACCATAATGCTCAAAGGCGAAGTCGAGGCCGATAATGCCAATATTCTTTATCGGCGTGGCGAGGCTCCATCGTTCGTACCCCCCAGAAACTAGATCATATTGCTGGCTATCGACTAACTTCCCCTCCTGATTTTGCTGTGCTAATTGTGAAATCGAATGGGGGTAACGTCCAACAGCAATTCGGGTTTGTAGACCTACTTTAGGGACAGAGGCAATTGTTGCTGGATTATCATAGAGTAATGAACTTCGGCTAAACTGCCTTAAAAAGTGACCTGTAGTAGACTCTATAGCTATTGGTTCTGAAATGGATACGTCAACCTGCCCTTGAGTCCAAGACCAACCGATTAATAGGTGAAAAAGGAGGTAATAAGTCCAAATTTTCATCAAAACGAGGTTTCGACCTGTTCAGGGTGACCAAGCAGAATCACGTTAGCAATCGCATAATAAGCGGTGTGGGAGAGGGTTATCATGTTGTCCGTAACGCCAATTTTCTCTGCGTATCGTTTGGCTCCGTTGGAAAGAGTCAGGATGGGTTTTCCCAATTTATCAGGTAATACCTCCACATCTTTCCATCTAATATCGTTAATTAACCCTGTGCCAAGCGCCTTAAAGGTGGCCTCTTTAGCTGCAAAACGGGTGGCTAGTTTTTGATAGCGCAACGGCGGTTCTCCGCTATAATTTAGTTCTCCTATCGTATAGATACGTCGCTCAAAGCGAGTTCCCCATCTTTGGCAGGAGGTGGTAATCCGGTCGACTTCGATAATATCGATACCAATACCAATAATACTGAGTTGTGAGTCGTGCCTCATTATGGGAATTAATGGGTCGCTTACCGTCAGCGACAGATTGCGTCGGTGACTTTCACCACACGTTTCACAGTTGCCACATCGTGAACCCTTACAATATCTACCCCTTTGGATATTGACCAGGCGACGGCTGCAGCGGTACCTTCATCCCTTTGATCGGCGGGTAGATCCAATATCTGTCCAATGAAGGCTTTACGCGAAGTCCCAATCAGCAGTGGACGTTTCAGTTGGCGAAAGACCTCTAAATTTCGTAGTAGCTGAAGGTTGTGATCAAACGTTTTACCAAAACCAATTCCCGGATCTACAATAATTAGATCTTCTCTAATTCCTTTATCGACTGCGTGATTGATTGCTTCCTTTAACCAGTCGTAGACTTCGGTGACGACGTTTTGATAGCTGGGCGATTTTTGCATAGTATTTGGTGTGCCCTGCATATGCATCAATATTACACTGGCATTCGCTTCGGTGACCACCTCAACCATTTTAGGGTCACCGTAGAGAGCGGTAATGTCGTTGACGAGGTGGGCTCCAGTCTGCAGTGCTTTCATTGCAACCTCAGCTTTGCAGGTATCGACCGAGATGATCGTCTCCGTTTGATCCGCCAGTGCTTGGATCACAGGAATTACTCGTCGGCACTCTTCATCTGCCGACACGGGTTGAGCATTCGGTCGAGAGGATTCGCCACCAACATCGATAATGTCTGCCCCATCGAGAACCATCTGCTTGGCACCAGCGACAGCTATATCGACATCATCATAACAGCCACCGTCAGAGAAGGAGTCGGGAGTGACATTCAAGATGCCCATAACCGCCGTTTGCTGGCCGAAGGTCCACTGCTTATTTCGAAACTCCATCTGATTAGGTCTGTAGATAAAAACAGAGGCAACACTGATCCAATTAGCTTACAATGGATCAGGTTGCCTCTACAGGTTCGTTTTTAAAGTGTAGGCTCTAACTTAGCTAGTGCTGGTTTGTGGTCTAGGACCGAGGACAGCTATAATTTCCTCGTTAATGAGTGTCTCTTTTTCCAGTAGTTCCTCTGCCAAATCCCTTAATCCGTTCGAATTAGAGGTAATAATTGACTTGGCACGGTCATAACAATCGGTCACAATCCCTTGTACTGCGTGGTCGATCTCAAGGGCCGTGCTTTCACTGTAGTCTTTGTGATGTGCCATCTCTTTACCCAGAAATATTTGTTGTTCGTTTTTGCCAAAAGCCAGCGGCCCTAATTCGCTCATTCCCCATTGCGTCACCATCTTACGAGCCAGATCTGTTGAACGCTCAAAGTCATTTTGCGCTCCAGTAGTTTGTTCATCGAACTTGATTTCTTCAGCAACTCGCCCACCCAAGAGGACGGTGATCTGTCCGATCAAGTACTTCTTACCAAAATTATGTCGTTCTTCAGTGGGCAAAGCGACAGTAACTCCCATCGCTCGTCCACGTGGAATAATGGAACACTTATAGTTGGGGTCACTTTCTGGAATAAAGTGATGGAGAATCGCGTGTCCCGCTTCGTGATAAGCGGTAATTTCTCTCTCTCTCTGACTAATGACCAGACTACGGCGTTCAGGTCCCATCATTACCCGATCCTTAGCCTCTTCAAAACACTCTAGATCAACACTCTCTTTATTCTGTTTAGCTGCTAGGAGTGCAGCCTCGTTAGCCATATTAGAGACATCTGCGCCAGAGAAGTTTGGTGTTGCTTTGGCCAGAATTTTTAGATCTACATCGTCGGCTAGTTTGAAGGGGGATTTGGTGTGAACGGTGAACAGTTCTTCACGCCCCTTGACATCGGGCATGTCGACCACAATCTGGCGGTCGAAGCGTCCTGGTCTAAGCAGTGCTGGATCTAATACATCAGGCCTATTGGTGGCTGCGATTAAAATCAACCCTTCAGAGCTATCGAACCCGTCCATACTGACGAGCAGTTGGTTGAGTGTTTGTTCTCTTTCGTCATGTCCGCCACCGATTCCAGCACCGCGGTGGCGGCCTACTGCATCTAGCTCATCAATAAAAATGATACAGGGGGCATCTTTTTTGCCGGTCTCAAATAGATCCCTGACACGAGAAGCGCCGACCCCAACGAACATTTCTACGAAGTCAGATCCGCTGATACTGTAGAATGGAACCTCGGCTTCACCGGCAACGGCTCGCGCCAAAAGCGTCTTACCTGTTCCTGGCGGCCCCATTAGCAAGACCCCTTTTGGAATCCGTCCACCCAACCGCTGAAATTTCTTGGGATCTTTCAAAAACTCGATTACTTCCACCAGTGCTTCCTTAGCTTCATCGCATCCAGCAACATCCTTGAAAGTAGTGTTTGTCTGGCTTTCACCATGAAGTTTCGCACGGCTTTTCCCAAAAGACATGGCTCGATTACCCGCCCCCTGCATCTGCCGTGAAATAAAGATCATAATGCCAAGGAAAAGTAGAATTGGCAAGACGGTCGAACCGACAAAAACCAGCCATTGTGGAAAGTTAGAGGACATTTCGTTATCGAAGCGAATCTGATTTTCTATCAGTTCTTCTTCTAAGGGATAGGTGGAATAGACATCTCGGCTCGTTTTGAAAGAACCATCCCAGTTAGTGTGCGGTGGGTTGATGACATGTCGCTGCCCCGAATTGCTGAGTCGGCCACGAATCCAATCTTTGTCAATTTTAATTGCCCCTTCAAAGAGGAGGTGACTGTCATCTTTCCGGATGAGAGAGTAAAATTCAGAGGTTTTTAGCTTATGCTCAGGCGGTTTGGGATCCATAAGCCGGTAAGTGGCAAAGACAACAATGCCGATTAAGACGAACCAAACGATTGCACTCTTTGCATTTTTTTTCACTTACAACTAAACCTCTTTCCCACAGGGCCGAACAAAAACTTAGGTGTTGAACCGAGCTATTTAGTGGGCTAAAGTATAACAAAACCCAACCTTGAATATCAAATTAAACTAAAGAATCGGTCGACCCATCATCCCCTCCGGAATCGGTGTTCCTGGTGGGGATAGGATGGTGAGGACACAATCAAAAGGATGCAGATCTAGCCGTTTTCTGCTACTTGATCTGAAGGTATTTTCATAATGAAAACTCCTTCGTGTGCATGGTTGGCATCGTTTGGCCCAGTATCATTTTAGAATGTATGAATCTGATTCAGTCCACACTGCTAATCGACCGCCAATACAGATTACCAGAGTAGGTGATCAGATCTAGTGGAATGTTCCGACACTCGACATATTAAGAAAGCTAAGAAAGCATAAAATCCATGAGGGATGCGATCTACGCCCATTTCCACCACCATGCAAAAATCCTACGGCTTGGTTTGTACCAGATGCTGAACTAGGGTCTGTTAACACTAAGAAAAGAAATCCGGTATAATGGGCTATGATGGAACTAACACAGGAACAATATCAAGAAATAAAGCCGTCTTTACCCGTCCAAAGAGGAAAGGTCAAACTATCCAATCGGAAACTTCTGAATCGGATTTGGCCTGTTGCCGTGCAGGGGTGTCAATGGAGAGGTCTTCCCTCTAGGTTTGGAAATTGGCCTCCAATCTACAGGGAGATGTACTGATGGGCCAAAACAGGGGTCT
>Ga0208128_1000374_pt1 | contig 18666 bp, 14 predicted proteins | sample ETNtaG_35_FD_185758 | JGI IMG/M metagenome (GOLD analysis project Ga0208128, IMG submission 185758) | Marine microbial and viral communities from oxygen minimum zone, Eastern Pacific Ocean - ETNP201306PF51B (SPAdes) (version 2) | ecosystem: Environmental > Aquatic > Marine > Oceanic ... | reverse complement strand
GGGTGGTAATAGTGGCATTGACGGCAAGTGTAGTAGGAGAGGTGTGGGAAAGGTGCCAATCAGCAGGGGTGGATGGATATGTGGGGAAACCGTTTCAAGTAGAAGAATTAAAACAAAAACTACAAGAATTGATGTTCTCTAAGTCTTTCTGGTCTGGATTATGTCAATGAACCAGAATCAGAAATTATTAGTAGAATCTAAACGGACTTGGATTCAATGATTATTCGGTTTGAATGTGGAGAGTGGTTGATGAACAATAGGAGTTCAAGTGCAAACCTATACGAATTTATCAGAAGCATTAAACAAAGCAGGACAAGGTTCAGGTTCTTGATTTAAGTAATCAAGGATTGACTGAAATTCCACCTGAAATCGGTCAATTGACTAGAGTCGTTAACACTAAGAAGAGAAATCCTGTATGATGGGCTATGATGGAACTAACACATGAATAATATCAAGAAATAAAGCCGTCTTGACCCGGCCAAAGAGGAAAGGTCAAACTATCCAATCGGAAGGTTCGGAATCGGATTTTGTATGTTGCCGAGCACGGATGTAAATGGAGAGGTCTTCCCTCTAGGTTTGGAAATTGGCCTCCAATCTACCGGCGGATGAACCGATGGGCCAAAACAGGAGTCTTAAATGGCAGATTTGCAGCCTGGCCAGCAAAGAAAATCATTCCAGTCAGGATAGAAGGCTATTGATTAGATGGCAGATCCGTGAAAGTGCATCCTGATGGAACAGAAGCATGAAAAAACGGCCAGCCGCCGATTGGAAAGTCAGGAGGAGGGTGGACCACAAAAATCCATCTGCTGGCCCAAGATGCTGGTAGGGCAACAGCTTTTCGACTGTTCCCTAGCAACGGTCATGATGAGGCTGAAGGAGAAGGCTGGTTGAAAGGCATAGATTGCCCTTTTGCTGTCGGCCCAATGGATTATGGATCCAGCAGATGAAGGAGATACGACTCGATAGCCGGCTTTAGACTTGATGTACTCGGCTGTTGTTTCGGCCAAATCGAATCGCCTGGATCCTTGGGAGTCTAACCAAGAGCACGACAAAAAGAGAAATGAAGTAAGACGATTGTTCAGCAGGCGAAAGGGATTTGACCGGATCTTCTCTGGCTTCGACAAGCTGGATCGGATGTTTTCTGCTTTCGGGTTCTTGGTGCTGATTGTCGATTCGCTTAGATCGTGTTAACTAGCCCTAGTCTAACTACTTTAGGAGCACTATCTTTCTGTTTAATGTGACCAATCTCTAAACCTTTTCTTAGCCTTGGATTAAATGGCGTTTTTCAATAAACCTTCTGAAGTTAAACTCACCATTACAGAACCCCTCATAAGAAACAAATTCTGCATTTTCTAGCCAATCGAGATCATGTACTTCATCTTTAGAAGGTAACAACTCGCTCCCACATTGGTTAACCACACTTCTCAACTTATCCATTTCAACTATGAGAGGACTATCAATGTAAAAATCGCTATTACCGATAACCACATAACCGAAAGCCTTATCATTTCTCTGATTTTCTGAGGCAACTTAACACTACCTCCCACACGAGAGCCTGGCCATTTTCATCTGACTCATTCAATATCCGCACGGTAAAAACACACTTAATCTTTCAAGGGCTAAATAATTATCTGCATCGACCACTGCAGCTAAAATATGAGCTTTAGGTCTAAAGTCAATCCGCTGCTGTAAGCACTTCCTGTAAAACATAGAAGTCAGAATCACTTCCTACCGGATCAAAACCAACAGTCGCCTCTTCTTTTACTAAATTCTGACGTTTGGTTTCTAGATCAAACCGCAGGTCAGGATTGTGGGTTGCAATATAAAGCATAACCTGACTGGCCTGGTCAGAAATTTCGACTGAACCATCTATTCGATTCCAGTTCACATCGTAAACTCCATCAGCGTCGATTCTAAAAACATCACTGATCTGTTGTAAGTAAGCTGGGAGTTCAAATGTCCATTTAGTCTCTCTAGGAGGTCCAAACTTAAAAATTCGCTCTTCCAAATCCGGTCTGTAGTTCAAATCCAATGCGAATAGGAGACCTGCTCTAGGGCCACAGACAGAATTAATATCCCAATCTAAGTCACCATTTATATCTACTAGCCGTTTGTGCTCATAAGCGTCTCCTTCTAATAAAAACTCGTCAATAAGTCTAAGTTCACGGCCAATACGTACAAGCGTCTCTAAAGTGTCACGCCACGCGCATAGAGACTTGAGGCTAAGACTAAACCAGTATAACGAAGTGATACGAGTTGAAATAGCGTGATAGGCCTGCATTCGAATTTCTGTTGGGGTAGGAGCAGTTCGTTGACGTTGATCATATACGGACCACGTGTGTGGCCCTTGCGACCAAATTGCGCAAGGCATTGGACGATTTAGCTCCCTAAGTGATCGGCACATATCTCCGATGGTTTCTAGAGGTGATCCCCAACCAATTCTCTCTCCTTTCCAGCGATCATACTTTTTCCAAGCGTCGGGTGAAGGTGCCGTGACACGATAAGCATCATAGTGAGGATAGTCGCTTAAACCAGCATAATCGCGCCAAATTCTTTCTTCACTGTGTGTCAAAGTTGTAGCCAACCGTGTAACAGCATAAGGTGCTAGTGCTTCCCAAACTTCTTGTGGTGGCACGGGAGTTCCTCCCCCATATTGAGGCTCTCCTAGAAACTCAACCGCATGGATGTTAGGTAACATTGTGTCGGTATCATAAACTTCAAAAGGCCGTAACCCACCAAAGTACTTCAAAGGATACTGTTGATACAACTCAGCATCACTATATCCGGGCACAATAGAGTTGTGAGAAGTATTGATATAAAGTCGTTTAAGTGTTTTGAGAAAGATTTCATTCCGGAGATGATTTTCAGAGCCGTTCACCCATCCACCTGAAATATCGAAGCATTCTACCTTGACGCGTAGATAAGCCCAGATAGAATAAGAGGCACCGTCAACAGGTGTAACAATAATCTCTACAGCTGTGTATGTTAGTGGCAGTGGATCCGTTTCGACTATGAAGCCACCACGCTTTTTCACAGGTATTACATCTTGATGGTTAAAGAGTTTTATCGGTTTTAATGTTTTTTGTAATGAAAGTATGTGAGGGGCTGTTGGGTCAGCAGCTAACCAAAGGCGACAGGAAGTGATCTTAATAGCTTTGTTAGATGTGTTTGCTACATGAATAACCAGCTTTTCAGGATGAACTCTACCTTCTGGGGCCAAAAAGGTAACGGCTGAAAGCCAGCATTTAGGCGGTGTAAGACTCAACTTGCTCGAAAACCATGGTTTGTTCTCAGGACCAATTTCCAGGTCAAATTCTCCGTTCGGGCCAAAAGTGGAATTTCGGCTATTAAAAGTCCAAACAGTCAGCTGGTCTGGAGCAAGAAGGTCTGAGTCGTTCCGGGCTGACGGGGTATCATGCCAAGCCCAAATATTCTCTGTCAATAACTCTTGGGCGAATTTCCCATTGAAACGAACACGGGTTTGATTAGTTATGAACAAAGATTGAGGACCATTATTGTGCAAGAAAAGTTGAACCCGAGCTCCGGAGGCAGGTTCTGGATCTTGATGATATCGCATCGATTTAGCAATCATATGCGGTGTCACGTTTGTACCTTTCAATACAAGCTGGTGATCTGTGTCCTTTTGCTTTGATAAAAATGAAGAAGAATTTTGCATGGTATGGAAAAGTCCTGTGCCCTATTAGAAAAACAAAATGCCTAAATCTTATAATTCTTAACTGATATTCTATGATAGGATAATTTATATTATAATTTGATGCCAATAGAAAACTGAAGACAAGAAGAAAGATAGTACCAGCTAGGTAGCTAATACCTATCCCTCTTACACGAGGTTATTTTTTACTCGGATATCAATTTGACTTGGACAGTATACTCAAGGAATACAGCGAACCCAAAAAGGTGGTGGATTTCGAAATACAGTAGAGGTTGGACTTCAAGGTAACCAAGTAACGTTGGACCTTATTGTTCTAGCTAGTGGCTTTGTCAGCGATATTTCGATAGTTAAATGTGAAAAGAGGCCTTAAAGGGAAAAGTAATCAACTTCACCAAAGAGTTTATATTTATATTGAAGGCTGTAACAATACGATTCGACCAAGATGAGGAAGATTTGTCAGAAAGACATCTTCTGTTTCCAAGAAATGGAAACATCATTTTGAAGCCATTAAGTGGTTGATCGGAAAATCTAATTTGGAGAGGGAATCAGCTATGGTTTAGCACTACCCATTATTTTAATTGAAAATGCGACCAAAGGCGACTTGGATGGATTGTTCGGCATCCCTGGTATTCCAGAAGGTGAGGTTTATCACCGGGGCAAGCCGGGTAAATCAAAACTGTTTGTTTATTACTCAGGACATGGATTACCAACTACCGCAGGAAAGCGCAATGGTTATCTTGTCCCTATCGATTGTAAACAACAGAATTTCCGGATAAGTAGCTACTCAATGGACACGTTTTATACCAATCTAAATTTGGTTCCGGCCAAACATATTACGGTTGTTTTCGATGCTTGTTTCAGTGGTAAAAGTGTGGGTGGTGACTTGATCACGGAGGTTAGTGGCTTACATTATACCGGAGTTAAAGGTTGGAAACTTCAACGATAAAACGAATCACGTGATTTTAACAAGCTCCGATGGTGACCAATTCAGTAATTGGTATTCAGAGAAACGGCATGGATTATTTACCTATTTCTTCTTGAAAGGTTTGCGTGGTGAAGCTGATCTCAATAGCAATTACAGATTGTTGTACACGAACTATTCTCGTATATGACTGAAAATGTGCCTTACCATGCTAAGATGAAACCTCAGGTTCCAAAAGTCGACGGGCAAACAGATTGGGTCATAACCCGTTTGTCTAAACTGACCAATGAACTTGTATGAAAGTACCGGATTACGAGAGAAACATCTGCATTTTTAGGTCGATAGCCAAAGTTCAATGTCATGGCGTCTATTATGTCATACTATAATGATTTAGCTATAATAGATTAACTTTGAATGCACATTTATCCGCTAAGGAACCGAAGTCCCTTACACTGATGCGCCTTACATAGGAAAAGATGGTGTATATGTTAGTTACTAATCACGGATAGGTCATCTGAAGTGAAGGATCACTTGGCCAGTAAGCGTCAAGAATAGTAGATTATGAAAAAGGCCAAGGTTCAATCCGCTTGGCTTTGCTAGCGGAAGCCAGTAGTTGTGTTTGCTGGCCTATATTGGGACGATAATGACCCTCTACAGTCATCAAATTCGTTCAAAAGACGGATTCGGCTTCAACGATCAATTTTTTTGATAGTATCCGCTTTAATCCGAATTTCAGCCACTGACCCGTTCCGTTGAAGAGGTCTACTTTGAAATCAGCCTAGAGGTTCGGCCAAAGGAAGGACTTGAATGAGAAAAGTCCAAATCAGCATTAAATTACCTGATACCATTGCATTGACTTTCTGGATCAACTGGAGGCCTTAATGTATGGCAGATCAGCAACTGATCAAGCTCCGGATAGAGTACAAACGAGCGGGATCATGGAACATTTCAACGTTCACTTCTCTGAAGTGATTGAGTCAACACGATTGGAATCAATAGCTGAACTGAAAACTGCAATGCAACAATAGATGAAGATTTATAATCACTGTATTCCGCCACAGAAGGCTTAACCATAAACCGCTTATTGAGGCGATGAAAGAACGGCAGGAAAATGAAGCCGGGAGATTTAAACATCGCCTATACAAACAGGCGGGACTTCACAGCTAGCAATAATACTGTTTAGGGGAGGATGAGGGTGAAAATCACAGATCTGCATGTGATACGTATGGGTATACCGGGGCCAGGAGGGACAAACTGGACGTTCGTAAAGATTGAGACGGATGCGGGGATTTATGGACTTGGTGAAGCCAGTTTACAGTATAAAGATGAAGGTTTGACGGCGGAGTTCGAGGCGTTTAAAAGATTTCTGATTGGCAAAGACCCATTTGAGATTGAGCGCATCTGGACGTCACTCTATCGGCGTGTCACGTGGTCAGGTGGACCGGTGACAACGAGTGCGATCAGCGCTATTGATCTGGCCCTTTGGGATATTAAGGGAAAAGCGCTAAGGGTGCCAGTGTATGAATTACTGGGTGGGAAATCGCATGATAAAATTCGAATGTATGCCAACGGCTGGCCGAGGAACGGAAACACGCCGGAAGGAACCGCTGAAGGGGTGAAAAGAGTCGTAGATCAGGGATATACCGCACTAAAGCTCTATCCGTTTGGTGGTGAACAGGTAGCGAAAATCGATCGGATTGAACACGGGGTGGCACTTGTGGAAGCCACACGGCAAGCGGCGGGACCGCAGACCGAAATTGGGATTGATATTCGGGCGCGGTTGAATATCTGGAGTGCGCGACGTGTGGCACAGGAGTTGGAGCCGTTTAATATTGCCTGGATGGAAGAACCAATTCTGTGGGACAATCCAGAAGCACTAGCACAGTTTGCCCATGAGGTGCGTGTGCCGGTTGCAACGGGCGAGCAGTTGTATACGCGGTGGGGATTCCGTGCATTGTTAGAACTGAATGCTGTAGGAATTATTCAACCAGATATCTGTCATGCAGGCGGCATTACCGAGTTGAAGAAGATTGCTGCGATGGCAGAGACGTATTATGTCACGTTGGCACCGCACAATTCAAATGGCCCGCTTTCGACTGTTGCCAGTTTACATCTGGATTTGTGTATTCACAACAGTTTGATGCAGGAGATATTTTTGGAATCTATCCCACTTTACAATAAAGTTCTCTCTCAGCCGATTGAAGTGATTGACGGGTATTGTGTGCCACCCGAAGGGCCTGGTTGGGGGGTGGAGTTAAAAGAGGATGTAATGGAGAAATATCCGCCCAAGCCGTTTACACCTGTAGAGTCTGAGCCATATATGGCATTTTAGCTTTAGAGGTAAAAAGAACTTTGAAAAGGAGAATCGGTGGATCTCCCCGCAGATCTAAGAGGATCGAAAATGCTCTATTAACGAGATTCTTCCTGTCAGATCTAATGGAAAGACCAATACCGCTATTTGCCAACCCCCGATCCACAGGGCAGATATCTACCAAAGCGGCTGGGAAAAATAGGAAACGGCTTAAAGATGACCGATCGGCAAGGTACCCGTTAGAACCACAAGAGATTTTAGTAGTAGGAAGCATCAATGGAAATTAGAGCGGCCAGAGAGGGCGAGCAGGAAGAAATCATCGATTTGTTAGCTGAGGTGTTTGCGACCCAATGTCGACCTCGCTATGCCAGTCAGATCTACCAGGACTCAAGCTATCGCCTGGAGCAGTCTCGGGTTGGTCTGGTAAATGGCAAAATTGTGAGCCACCTTCGGATTTCGGATAGAGTTGTCTGCGTTGGTGACACTGAAGTCAAACTGGCAGGTGTCGGGATGGTGGTTACTCAGGAGGACTATCGCCAACGAGGATACGCCTCAGCATTGATAATGGATGCCATCTCTTACATGGAAAAGCACGATTATGACCTGAGTCTCCTTTTTACAACTATTCAACCGTTTTACCAGAATTTTGGTTGGTCTGCTTTTCCTCAAACAACCGTAGAATTACCCCTCGAGTTAGAAGAGGCTTTTCCTCTGTCACCGTGGAACTGTCGACAATTTGAGATAGGCACTGACCTACAATCGGTTATACAAATTTACCAGAAGTGCCACCATTCGGGGTCAATCGTTCGATCACCTCATTACTGGCATGACGGGTATGCGCGGCGGGTTGGTGTTATTCCGTCTCTAGTGATTGAAGACTCCGGGCAGATTCTAGCATACGCCAACCTGTGTCTAGGAGTTGATGACAGCGGAACAGACCCGTTTTTGGCGCAGGGCTATCCTAACCTGCGGGAAGTTGGTTGGACACCTGATCGTCCAGAATCGCTGTTGGTTCTCAGTCGAGCCATCCTAAATCAAGCCATTCAGCAAAAGACATCAAAACTAACGGGACACCTTTCGCTTCATCACCCGCTAACAGTTATGCTGATCCGTGAAAGTCAATCCACCCCTTCGTTTTCAATTAACCAGAAGATGATGTACCGGACTGTCTCGTTGCCTAAATTGTTATCCAAAATGAAATCTACACTGCGGAGTCGCCTCGACCGATCTAGCTTTTTCCGCAACGCTTTGGAAAGGGAGGCGCCCGATGGCGTGAGTTCCTTCTGCATCACGGTCGCCGGCCAGGCCTGTACTCTGAAGATATTGTCAGGACAACTCGAAGTTCTGGCGGATCAGAGCGGGACCACAAAAGTTTTGCTATCCCCGGATGAATGGATACGAATCCTGTTTGGAGATTTAACCTTTCCGGAATTACAAAATTTGAGGGTGCTCGACCAATTGGACATCTCCGATTCGGAACTGCAGGTACTAAATCTCCTTTTCCCCAAAAGCCAGCATCTGCATTCCGTTTGTGATTACTTTTAGCAGTTGGGATGCCATATCTGAGTCATCCACCTATTGGTACATGTCTCTTGATAAGACCTTTTTCGGAGCTAATACTTCCCTATTTTGTCATTAACGGCGGGGAGATAGTACGCCCAGAAAAGTCTTGGAGCGACTAAATTGAGGGAGGGAGACGGCCATTCCTCAATTTCTAGTATCGTCAAATCGGTACTGCGAAAATGCGGTATTGAGCAAAGTCGATACCGCCCGCATAAGACTACCTGTATAAGACCAGGGCCACGCTTCACCACGATCTAAATACGATCTAAAAATAAAGGATGTCGCGGCCAAGCAACGGTTTCGAAGGCACCGCAACCAATCAACTGCCTACCAATGCCTCTGTTCACATAATAAACGCTAAACTTCGACAGGCATTGGTGAAGAGAGTGGGGGCGGGTGGCGGTTCGATTAGACCTCTTGTTCTAAAGGCATCGCCTAATTGAGCTGGGTCACAGCACTAGGCTTTAGCGGCTGGCATCTCGGCCAGTGTATGTTAACCTGAAGTCACAACTGTGGTGGTGATAATTCGTAGTACTTGTTCTGGTATACACTACCTACCATTTTCCATCGTCCCACAGGGTAATCAAAAGCGAAAGTGACCTAACCTTGAAAATTAAAGTTGATCAAAAAAACTACCAGCCCAACCACTAACTATCGTGATTCGGACTGGTAGTTGAAAGAAATTATCGTCAGTTTGATTACTGGACTCTCAACCGACTCCAGGTTGTCGTTAACTTTCCTGATGGCTGAACGGCCAAGAATTCCTTCTCACCGGTCTTCATGCTAAACTGAATCTCTTTTTCGGATAGGACCCGGTTCCACATCCGAACTTCATCCACAACACCAGGCCAAGCCTCGCCGGACCAGGTACCAATTTGAACTGCACTGGGCGTACCGGCTGGTAGCACCGGATTTCCAGATCCTTGCTCGTGGGTGACCTTGCCGTCGACATAGATTTTAACCATCCCTTTATCATCGTCGGTATGCGTATAGGCAAGGTAGTACCACTGTTTAGTTTTTAAGCCGGTTTTATTGTCGTTAATATCCAAGAATCCGCCGGCTTTGGCGTTGGTCCAGACTTTGATACCGTTGCTTGGATTCATACCGTAACCAAAACCAATAGCACGGCCGCCGCCTCCCCGGGTACCGAAGACAATGGCGTGTGCGCTTGGTAGTCGGTCCAGCCAGACCCAAGCTGCTTGTGTGATTGCACCTTTAATGTGAAAGGCTTTGTTGTCGGGTACCAACACGTGCTCGGAAGAAGCCTTAAACTGCAGAGCCTTGCCGAATTTACCGTCTACCCATTTCGCTTTCTTCACTTCTCCGTCGGCTTTGGTCTTGGATTTGCCCTTTGTTTTATTCCCACTTCCTTCGTCAAGCGGCATGTATAGAACCAGTCCATCAGTAATTTCAGCCGCCTGCACTAAAAATGGCAAAGATACAATTAGGGTCAAAATAATATAAACACATTTCATAACACCACTCCTTTATCTCTAAAATTCTAATTCTACGCCTACATTTTCTTGTCAGAGAAAAGCTTAGGCGTAGGAAAATTACCAGTAACTATGTTCCTTTTCATTATCGACTTGATATGGTTCAGGTGTAAAATCGGACCCCGTCTAGCCAAGTCTAAAAAGGCGTTTGTAGTTTAACAAACGCCTTTTACATTCTGCGGGATTGGATTACTAAGGGTTACTGATTTAGCTTGATCTGGCTCCAAGTGACAGCCAACTTATTTTTGGCTTCGACAGCAGTTGCGAACTCTTTGGCTCCAAGTTGCATACTCAACTTCATTTCAGCGTCGCTGAGAGCGCGATTCCACAATCGGACTTCGTCAACAGAACCGGGCCAGGCTTCCCCCGCCCAAGTGCCAATTTGTACGGAATCTTTATTAGCAGCTGGTAAGACAGGATTTTTGGATTTTTCTTCATGTGTGGCAATCCCATTAACGAAGATTCTGACCAATCCATCGTCAGCAGTTGTATGGGTATAGGCTAAGTAGTACCATTCGCCGACTTTCAATTTGGTTTTGTTATCGTTGATGTCCTTGAATCCGCCTTTTGCTCCGTTAGTCCACACTTTGATGCCGTTGGACGGATTCATGCCGTAGCCGAAACTAATGTGTCGTCCCCCGGTGGCCGGCGGATTTTTCCTGACGCCAAAAACGACAGCATGAGCACTCGGTAATTTATCCAATTTGACCCAAGCAGCCTGAGTAATCGCACCTTCAATATGAAAGACCTTATTATCATCAATTAGGACACGGTCAGCAGAAGCAGCGAATTGAAGAGCCTGGCCAAACTTGCCCGCGGTCCATTTGGCATTTCCTTGGATAGCCCCTTTAAGTCCATTACTAGAAGTATCCGCTACGGATTTCCCTTTTCCTTCGTCAAAAGGCATATAAAGTACCAAACCTTTTTTTAGGTTGACGTCTTTATCAGTGATTTTGGCTTGAACAGCCAAACTTAATAGAATTATCATCGCCATAGCGAGAACAGTTACTTTTTGCAACATTTTGAAAAACTCCAGTTTTTACTAGGTCGCGATAGTATAATTATACTGCTAATTTTTGTCAAGTCCGTCTTTTGAGGAATCATATTCTCATTTCCCTCTCTGTGGCCTAAGTCACTTTCCTAAGTTTTTTCAGCTAAACATTCATAAATTTTAGCCGCAATGGTTGCTATCAGAAATGGGCAGGTACGAGCTAAGGTAGTGTGGATATTGGGCTCGATCAACTATGATGCAATACCATCTCTGATTAAAACCCTTCAATGTCCGGATGAACAGTTTGGTTGTCAGCCCAAATAAGAATCGAGGACGAAGGTTAAAAACAGGTAACTCAACCAGGAAGTAATCTCCTTTGGGTGGGCACCACTGCTTGTGTTACCAAGGTTTGAGCCTCTCTTTTTTAGGCGATAGCGAACTGTCTTCGCCTTGATAGGCTCCACACATTTCAGTTGCATCAGTTTGTCGACTATCATTTGCATGATCCAATACTTTTACGGCTGGCTGAGGGCTGGGATCAGGCGGTGCAATAGCATATGCTTCTTCTCTGACACCTAATTTCCTGGGCGCACCAGGACGTGGTTTCTTATTCAACGAGATATCTAAGCCTTGTTAGAGCATGCATTTACGGATATTATGTGCCGTTTGTAAGCTAACACTTACTACCGGGGCAACTACTTTGAGCTTGACGGTGTAGGGCTAATCGAGGCGACCTTTTGGATTTGCCCTAGCATCGGGTCGATAGTAATGGGTATGGTCAAATCTGCTAAGGTGACTATAGTATATGAGACTTGTAATCACCATATGCGACAAAGGTACTAAACAGTAAGCCGTCCATTAAGGCGAGAAAGCGGAGCCAAGTTGCTTCAAGTAAGCACGTATCTAACAGCAGAACTCGCCAAAACAGTGAATTAGAAATAGTGAGGAGGATTCACCACGGATTAAACGAATGATGGGAAGGATTAAAGCGCTTCATCGGTTGTGAATTTAACCCTTACATTCACTATTCATCTAAGTCGATTCAATCCCCCAGTCAGTTGATTAAGATTGTCGAGGACCGGAGTTGGCTTCTGTCAAAACTGGGTAAAGATCAGTCCTTGAAAAAAAACGATCTATCTGCTAGTCTGTGGTGGCATGAAGTTTCTTTTTCTGGATATGTCTTATTCCAAACAAATTTTAGAGGTCTGGAGACTACTTGTTACAGTCCTTATTCTAATACCCATTGAGATCTGGGCCCAGTTCCCAAGCGCCGATGACTTAACCACTTCGTTCAAGTACCATGAAATGCGCCTTGATTTGGATCCACGTGTTCTGGAGACAATTGATCAAGGGTTGCGCTGGCTAGAAATCCAACAAGGGTCAAACGGGCTGTTCCACAACCACCTTGGTATTACCGCTTTGGTAATTGCGGCTTTCTTAAAGCACCCTGAGAAAAAGTACTCTGAAACTACCCATCAGTTTATCAGAAAGTCAATCAATGTCCTGATCAAGAATCAGAATCTAGATGGCAGTATCTGCGATCTCAGCAAAGAGACGGAGATGACTTTCCCCAGCTACACCACCAGCGTTTCACTGATAGCACTCGCGGCAACCGAAAATAATTACTACCACGCTTTTATTAGAGATGCACGAAACTTCCTTAAGAGCCTACAGATGACAGATGATCCAAACAATCGGTATTATGGGGGAATTAGTTACGGTAATCGTAGCGACGGTCATCACGATCTTTCTAACTTGAGCTTTGCTATTCAAGCGCTAAAAGACACTAACAGCTACGCAATTGAAGTCCTGCAAGAAGAAGAGGGATACGATGACAAAGCGTTTTTTGATAAGGCTGTACAATTTATAGAACGATGCCAATCCAGTAGGAGCAATAGTAAAGAATGGGCAGAAGAGGGGAGAACAATCCGTATGGACTATCAGAATTACGGAGGATTTGTCTATTCATCGAGTGGTGAAAGTAAAACGGGAACTAAGGGCAGACCTTATGGAAGTATGACCTATGCAGGTCTATTAGGACTGATCCACGCTGGGGTCAGCGAAGATGATGACCGAATTCAAATCCCGCTTTCGATACAAGATGCTTACAAATGGATTCGCAACAACTATACTGTTGAAGTCAACCCGGGTATGGATCTGAATAAAGGTCAGCAGGGAATCTATTACTATTACTACACCATGGCCACCTCACTTGCAACTTTCGAAAAGATCAAGACAACCATGAGAGGCCGAATTACCGAAACCTTTTGGTTCGAGGACTTAGCAGACAAACTGATCGAATTAAAAATTGAGGATTCAGTAGTTGCCAAGCAAGATATACCGAATCCAGCTAACCTCGAACAATTGCTGTTCAAAAAAGGGGATGCGGTTAAGTTAGCCTATTGGCGAAACGAAGAGAGTAGCCGATGGATGGAGCGAGATCCTGTTTTAGTTACAGCTTATGCTATTCTAGCACTGGAGGCCGGATTAAGTGCCGAATAATCTAAACTGGAAAGATCGCTTTGGTCAACCGGCGGTTGAATGCCTTCGGAGGACGTGTCGTCTTTTATCGGTAAATCGGTACGCTTGTTTCATTCTTCAAAATCAGCCGTTACTACCGCCCACTCATGAGAAAACACTGGCAAATGGTGCGAAGGTAGTCTGGTAAAGGCTCCATCGTTTCTGGTGTATCGTTGTTTCGCTCCATCACATGAACCGAAAGAGCGCGTGCAAAGTAGTCGTAGTCTTGTAAAAGCCTCAGTTGAAATGGGGATGTATGGGGAAGCCTATGAAAATCAACTGCCAACCAAGACCTGGATTTATCTATCTCCCCGGTACAGGCGTAGTTGGTAATTCCACTGTACTTCCGCCACCGGCGTATATGATCCTGATAGGTAACGAGTAGCCGTGGAGTTTGATAACAGGTCTGTGATTTGAAACGTTACTTAAAAAGTAATTTGAGCAGATCTTAGGCCCAGGCGTTTTGGATCTTGGCGATAGCTTCGATAATCTGATCCATTTCTTGTCGTGATCCCAGCAGAATATTTTGGAATAACCAGACGCTTTCCTGGCAGGCCTGTTCTGTGTTTGGGCAGGGCAGTTCACGAATTAAATCTGGATACTGAGAGGCGACCCGCTGTAAGCCACCTTCTTGTGACAAGGACTGACCGTAACCGCTGGAAGAGGGAATTCCCTCAGCACTCAACGCCCGTAGAAACTCACCCCGCAACTTTCCTCCGAACCCTTCCGGGTTGTAGCGCATCATGTATAGGTGATAGCCGTGCTTGGAAACCCAACGGCTACGGCTTGGTGGTGTAATCCCTTGGATTTGCTTCAATTCTGCCGATAGATAAGCGGCGTTGGCGTTACGAATATCGGTCTGATCTTCTAGCTTAGGTAGACGCGTAATCAATAAGGCCGCTAAGTATTCGGATGGACGATAGTTCCAGCCCAATCGTGGATATTCCCATCGCGCGCCTTCTGGCAAACGCCCAACATTCATAAAAGCATGTACCAGGTTGTGTATATTCTTATCATTTGTGGTGACCATTCCTCCCTCGCCGGAGGTCAGGTTCTTTGAGGACTGAAAACTAAAGGCGCCGACATGACCTAAAGAACCAACTTTTTCACCATTGGATTCAGCGCCGTGGGCTTGGGCACAATCTTCAATTACTTTCAGGTGATGTTTTCTGGCAATCTCGTTGAGAGCGTCCATGTTAGCCGGGTGACCACCGAGATGCACGGCCATAATAGCGCGAGTTCGGCTTGTAATAGCGGCTTCAACTGCTGATGGATCAATGGTGAAATTATCTGGATCGATATCGACGAAAGCGACTGAACACCGCCGGTCCAAAGCAGCTGAAGCGGTTGCTATAAAGGTGTAATTTGTGGTGATGATTTCACCGCCGTCTTCAAACCCATCCAGATCAAGAGCACCAGAGATAGCGGCGCTGATCGCATCAGTTCCGTGTGGTAGAAAAGTAGCATATTTTGTTCCGGTATAGTCGGCATAGCCTTGCCCCAAAGCCTTAGACTGGACACCCGGCAATCCTTCACTGGCGCTGAGATATACCTGGCGCATTCGAGGTTCAATTTCAGTTTCCCACTCTTCACTGTCGACCTGTGGCCATCCAGGCCAGGGTTTATTTTCTCGAACAGGCACTCCACCATCGATGGCTAACTTTTGATTCATTTCGCGTTCCTCCGTTTAGACCCGCACATTGTCGGTTTTGTAGGGAAATGTAACAACCGCAAAATTGTTGTTGGCCGCATTTCCACCCTCCTATGTTTCCCGTAATCTCACTTGGCGCTTGACTGGCGTCGTGGCTAATTGTTTTGTCAGGAAGCCAGAACGCTAACGACTGCCGACTGTAATATTATAAGGGTTGGAAATTGGACTTCTTAACACTGAACACCGGACCGCTGAGACTCTTGTTTAATCATAAAAGGCTACCGGTTTGAAATCTTTTTGAAGACCAGCATAGATCTCCTTGGATTGGTAATACATGCGATAGGTAAGATAGATAGAACCTACGGGCTAAAGAATTGATCCATTTCGTCTTTTTCGACGGGTTCAGCCTCTTCGATTGGTTCAGCCTCTGACTTGTCACTGAAACCGTACAGTTCGATTTCCTGAATGGTAGCAGCCACCCGGCGAAGCCCGCGTCTGCGGCCACCGGTCGATTGTCGCGTAGCGGCGATATCGTCCGAGGATTTACGAACACGCACTTTTATCTTATCAGTCGTAGTTGACACTCGTAGATCTATCGGATTGACGGTCATACTCTTGACCTCTTTCAAGGTGATATACCCACGATTACTATTGACCATGACATCGAACTGTTGCAGTTTGTCGCTGTGAATTACGATTCGATGGATCGACTTCTTTTCAGGTAACTGGATTACGGCTTCAGAAAAAGCAGAGATTCCCATTGCAGCAGAAGCCCCCTCCGGAAAAGTGGTTTTACCAGTCGTTCGGTAATCACCGTCAATCATCTCAGGCGCAGTGGCCGTTGTTCCTGGAAGCCGAGCGTAGTTTCGGCTCCAAGATTGGTTGGTGCCAATAGCCACCTTCAAAATACTGCAACCGATTAGGCCAAAGCTGATTGTCAGACCGGCAATAACGCGCATAAATTTCAACATCTTGGTTTCTTCTCCAATTTGACCTGATATTTAGTGACTCCAGATGTCGTCAATTACAGGTATTCTGGCATTTTACCTCGCTTGCGTTGGCTGTAAGTAGCCTGTTCGTAACTGAGCCGAATCAGTTTCTGAGTCTCATCTACCTCCAGCCCATTGTCTTCCGTAAAGAGCAACGCCCTTCCCTTTTTAGGATCTGGCATCAGGTCTAAACAACTTAACGCTTTTCGGTATAACACCAGCTTATAACTTCCATTTTGACGAATTGGCGCATCGCCACCTTCTGTCACAAACTGAATATAGAGGTCATCCTTGGTCCGATCATAGCCCACACGAACCTGCGGCAAATCTCCAATTAGATGATTGAAACTTCTAGAGAAGTGGACAATACCATTTCTATCAATCGAAACTTGATAGTCAACTTTTTGTTGGAGCGAGTTACTGTTGATCCATTTTACCGTTTTTGGAACTTGGAGTTGTCTGATGGCCATCTCAAAAGTGTTTCTGATAAGTTGGTGTTAAGCTGAGATCTGAAATACCTTATGGATCTAGAAGTTGGGGCTGGCTATTCATGTTATTATAGCACACGCAACTTATCAGTGCATCCATCTCCTCGATACAATCTAGCTGGGTTCCATCTCTTTCGTTGACGGGTGGGATCCCGATTTGTGTTTCTTATCGACCAGACTACCTCCGACAAAATAGATGAAATAATCGTCCCGGTCAGCACTATAAACCCAAACCGTAGTTAAATAAGGAGAGTTTTTAGAGGTGACAACGTACTCCTTGTCAGGTTGACCCAGTACACTCCTGATCTGTTTGGTCGTCATCTGCCTCTCCAGATCTTCGAATTTGCTGAGGCTAAATTGGGTTTCACCGTCACCGCAACCAGTCCAGAACAAGGCGAGTAAGACAAAGGATATAGCGCAATAGGTTAATTCCCACCAGGTTGAAGCTTTATGACTCATCTATTGAGGTTTCGTGAATTGCTGAGATTTTCTTTTCTGCTTTTATGTCAGTCAAAGAAGAGAGTATCGGCTTGTTGATATTGTTCAACCTCTGGCCCCTGAAACCAGTTATCCTCACGGGATAGAATACAGTCTGTTTTCACTTTGATGGTGCTTGACTTAGATATATTGATAGCCGGCCCAAGTTCGTCGTCGTACGGTGTGAAAAAGCGCAACATCGAAAGTCATCGTTGAGCAAGACGGACGGGTAACAACTATTTGATCTCTCTATCCGGTCAAAATATTATCGACAGGAAATGTCCCACGGGTCGGAAATTTCCTCAGGACAAAACTGAGAAGTTCACCTGTAGATGTACATTAGAATCGTGCAAGTAGACATCGCCGGGCAGGCGATCAACCAACACGGGTATTCTTGACCGTAAACCCGTGGCGCAAGTTTGGATTTCACCTGAATACTGGTATTTGCACCCGACCTATTACAAATTATTATAGCACAGGCCAAAACATCTGACAAATGGTGGGACCATGACCCTTCCCTGAATTACCCTCGTTTTTTTCTGCTCGCAGGCGTTGTTTCACCGCTTGTTGACGTTGTAAGAAGGAGAAGACCGACAAGCCTGACAGTAAAAATAAATGCTATGGTCACACTAGAGATCATCAGCTTTTGCCAACTGGTTACAGTCGCCTGACTAAAGGCGATATATTCACTGTGCAACTCTGCTGGTCTAGGCTCTTTGGAACCACTTTGGGCTAACTATCCTTCGATAGTCTGAAGTTTCTACCCTCATAAACCAGCACTTCTTCGACGCCGATTCTGATCCCAACCTATGGACAGTGTAAGTAAACGTATATGCTTTCCGACACTAATCCGAGTAAGTATCAAGGGCATCAATCAACAACTCAAAGTTAGCATCAAAGTCGTCTTGTTGTCGCAGAAAAGCTCAGTTGTAGGCCGTCATGGCAGAGTGAACTTGATTATCTTCTACCTTTTTTCCAAATCACTGGAATTAAGCGATTATTTATGCTTGCCCGCATGCTCGATCTCCAAGATGCAGATTTCGGACGTTACCAAGTTGGGACTGATGATAAACAAGAAAGTGTTAACCGCTTCAATGCCACGATACACCTCAGCTAACCAATCAGCGGTGGATAGAATATCCTGCCAGTCGGTCCAAGGCTCACGATCACGGGGGGAGAGGTGGTCAAATAGATGACAAACAAAGTCGATGTCACGGCGAGAATAGGAGAAAACGTCCTGACATAGCTAATGGATTATAGTAAAAATCACAGAATTTGAAAAGAAAAGAGTTTAGTGTCATCAACACTTCCTCAAGGCCAGGATCAAAAATCTTTGTCACCACAGAGAATAAGTCACCGGTGGTAGCAAAAAAAGGCCCTTTTTCTGCTACCACCAAGCTCACCTTAAATAGCTGGATTTTAGCCCCCCAATCCGCTATAAAATACTGTTTCAGTAAAACAGGTTTTAATTATGGCTGCAATCAATCAGTTGACCGAAACAGAAACGGCTGCTTCACCTTACAAAGTGGGCTAGGCCCGGGTCAGTACGGCCCCACAGAGCCCGCAACTGCAGATCGATGCTCTGCAG
>Ga0208128_1000371_pt1 | contig 18687 bp, 15 predicted proteins | sample ETNtaG_35_FD_185758 | JGI IMG/M metagenome (GOLD analysis project Ga0208128, IMG submission 185758) | Marine microbial and viral communities from oxygen minimum zone, Eastern Pacific Ocean - ETNP201306PF51B (SPAdes) (version 2) | ecosystem: Environmental > Aquatic > Marine > Oceanic ... | reverse complement strand
GGACGTTACGGATTGGTGGGGATAGCCGCAGCAGCCGTTCACTACGGGATTCTGGAACTGAGTGGCTGGCCACTTTGGCTGAGCAATCCGATTGCATTCTTGATCGCCTCATTGACCAGCTACCTGGGCCATGCCCTTTACACCTTCCGCGACGAAACTGATGGGCAGCGCTTCGCACGCCGCTGGTTAATCCTTCAATTCAGCGTAAATCTCAGCGCCTGCTACCTGCTGGGTCTATGGCTTAATCCATGGGGAGCAATACCTTTTACAAAATTAATTCTGGTTCTGACTCCCACCATTCTTAATGCTCTCATCTGGACCAAGGCTGCACAATTCAGCCTGCAACGACAACGCCCTAACAAGAGCAAACCAAAACTACATGCCGATGACCTAGGTCTCACCAATGCCACCAACACTGCAATCCTTGCTCTCGCTGAGGCAAAACAATTAAACAGCGCCAGCCTGCTGGTAAACGGCAATGCCGTTGAGTCCGCTATGGAGCAATGTAGAAGCCACCCCAACCTTCAACTTTGCTTGCACCTCTGCCTCAGCGAAGGTCGAGCAGTAACTGAACCACAACAAGTATCCGAGCTAATTGATGATAAAGGGCGGCTCAAATGCTCTTTTGGGCAATTAATGCTGGCGTCCTGCCTACCTAAAAATGCTCCAGGAAGAAGACGACTTGAAAAGCAACTTCGCTGTGAAGTGAATTCTCAGATCCAGCGATTTCGAGAGCTAACTGGACTCACGATAATCGCCATAGATGGCCACCAACATCTACATCTGGTGCCAATTGTGCTCGATATCATTCTCGAGCTAGCAGCTGAACAAGGTATCTGCTGGTTACGCACGACTGCTGAGCCTTTGCCCACGGGCCTTTCATGGCGCTACTGGCAATTAGCTCTCACTAATGGTGGCTGGCTGAAGTGGCTTGTGCTGCAAACCCTAACCCGCATGGCTTTACCTCGCCTGCGCAAAGCATTAGTGGCCACCAACGCCGGATTTGCTGGCGTGCTTTTCACAGGGCGAATGGTGGATTCTCCGCTACGAGCCTCTTGGCAAGAACTGAAGTCGTTGTCGTTCTCACCACCGCAAACAGAACCTTTACTTCTATCTCATCCAGCTGCACAGCTAAAGCAAGAAGAGAGCAATACGGGCCTGCGAGATTTCCCTTTGTCGCGCATATTTTTTACATCCCCATGGCGTCAACTGGAGTGGCAAGCAATAAAGGATTACAAACCAGTTTCACAACTCAAAGTGGGCCATGAATAGCCCTGATGAAATAGTGAGGTCGGGCCTTGGCATCCACATAGATCCGACCGATGTACTCACCAAGCACACCGATACCAATCAATTGAATACCTCCCAAAAACAGAATCGCCACTATCTGTGAGGCATAACCAGGAAGATCAACTCCATTAATGATCGTGATCACAACGATGACAGCGGCGTAAAGCAAACTGATCAAGGAAACCACTAGGCCTAACAAACTCCAAACTTTAAGAGGCATTACGGAGAAGGAAAAAATGCCATCAAGTGCATAACTCCAAAGCTTCATGGGACTCCAGGAGCTCCGACCTCCGTAGCGATTCTGCCTGATGTAACTCAGTTCAACGCTGCGATAGCCGGTCCAAGGGAGTAAACCCTTTGAGAAACGGCTGAACTCACGCATCTGGGTCAGTGCAGCCACCACTGGCGCACTGAGTAAGCGGAAATCTCCTGCACCGTCTGTGAGTTGAATTGAATCCACTACCCGGTTGAAAACCCTGTAGAACCAGGAGGCCGTTGCCACCTTCAGACGCGATTCCTGATCCCGCTCGTCCCGCACCGCGGTGACAACCTCAGCACCGTGTCGCCAAGCTTGAGCCATCTCTGTAATCAACTCTGGCGGATGCTGAAGATCTGAATCAATCAGCACTACAGCCTCGCAATGACCCTGGGCATAATCCAATCCAGCAAGCATTGCCGCCTCCTTGCCAAAATTGCGTGTGAGCTCAATCAAAGTGACCTGAGCAGAAGCTTTAGAACCAACGAATCGCTGCTGCCATGCACGGACATTGGCCACCGTGCCATCACGGGAACCGTCATCCACAAGCAACAAATGACTGACCTCCGGCAAGGCAATCACTCGTTCTACGAACTTACAAATCACGGTCTCTTCGTTGAAACAGGCCGCTACAACCCAGATCTGATCAGGTAGAAGCTCTGAAACTGATGATGAATCCATCACTCCCTGTAGCCCAAAAACAGCACTACTGAAATCGATAAGAGTTTGGTTAGCTCAAACTACGCTGCTGAAGCCAAGTCGTCAGGCCCACCATCAAGACATAGGCTCGCTCTCAGCACGCCACGCCATCGCACGATCATCACTCATGGCTCAGTTCGAGAAGCTTTCCGCCCCCAGCCAGGGAACGGCTATCCAGTTCGTGAACGGCCAGCCAGTAGTACCCAATGACCCAATCATTCCCTTCATACGCGGTGATGGCACTGGTGTAGATATTTGGCCCGCCACCCAGCGAGTACTTGATGCAGCTGTGGCAAAGGCTTATGGGGGAATGCGCCGTATCGAATGGTTCAAGGTGTATGCAGGCGATGAAGCCTGTGATCTCTATGGCACCTATCAATACCTGCCTGAGGACACCCTTGAAGCAATCCGTACCTATGGGGTTGCCATTAAGGGTCCTCTCACTACACCGATCGGAGGGGGCATCCGTTCCCTAAATGTGGCCCTGCGTCAAATCTTCGATTTATATTCCTGCGTCCGCCCCTGCCGTTACTACAACGGCACGCCAAGCCCCCACAAGCGGCCCCAAGATCTTGATGTGATCGTTTACCGCGAGAACACTGAAGACATTTATATGGGAGTGGAATGGGAAGCCGATGATCCAGTAGGTCAGGAGCTGCGAGAGCATCTCAACTCAGTAGTAATCCCCGCCAACGGCAAGCTTGGCAAGCGGCAGATCCCTGAAGGCTCGGGGATCGGGATCAAACCGGTTAGCAAACACGGCAGCCAGCGCCACATTCGCAAAGCGATCCGGCATGCACTACGGCTTCAAGGTGACAAACGCCACGTCACCCTGGTGCACAAGGGCAACATCATGAAATTCACCGAAGGAGCCTTCCGTGACTGGGGCTATGAGCTGGCCACTACTGAATTCCGTGACGTTTGCATCACTGAGCGAGAGAGCTGGATTCTCGGCAACCAAGAAAAGGAATCAAACTTGAGCGTCGAGGCCAATGCCCGCATGATTGAGCCGGGCTACGACAACCTAACCCCTGAGAAAAAAGCCAGCATCGATGCTGAGGTTCAAGGAGTGATAGATACCATCGGCACTAGCCATGGCAATGGCCAGTGGAAAGAAATGGTGCTAGTCGATGACCGCATCGCCGACAGCATTTTCCAACAGATCCAAACACGTCCTCAGGAATATTCGATCCTCGCCACCTTGAACCTCAACGGCGACTACATCTCTGATGCAGCTGCCGCCATGGTGGGTGGCCTAGGGATGGCACCGGGAGCCAATATCGGCGAGAATGCGGCAATCTTCGAGGCCACTCATGGCACAGCACCAAAGCACGCTGGATTAGATCGGATTAATCCAGGATCTGTAATCCTTAGCGGAGTGATGATGCTGGAGTTCCTTGGTTGGCAAGAAGCCGCAGAACTGATCACAAAAGGGCTAAGTACCGCAATTGCTAAGCAACAGGTCACCTATGACCTTGCTCGACTAATGGAACCTGCCGTGGAGCCAATGAGCTGCAGCGGCTTCTCCGAGTCAATAGTGAAGAACTTCGACGACTGACTTAAGAACCTTATCAACGTTTCCTCATTTCAGATGATTATTAGCCATAGCCAGCAGTTCATTTTCATTGCTAATCGGAAAAACGCCTCTAAAGCCATAGGCATTACCTTCTCCAGCACATGCAGTCAACGTGATGTAATTACACCATTAGAAAGAGACGAATCTATCCGGCGAGAATTAGTCTATTTAGCTCCAAGGAACTTTATACCCTTGAGAAAATCCCTTCGTATCTATTCCTGCCACCCAAGCGCAAATCATACGGCCGAAAGACATCCAAAGAACTCAAGAAGATTGGCCTCCATACTCACATCATTCTGCGCAAATACTAAAGTATTTACCACTTAAAGGCTGGCTCTCATAATTCAAATTTTGCTTTGCAAGCTATCCATAGGATCCAATCATCTCTCAATAATTCCGGACAATCAGAGACAAACCAGACACGGTCAGCTTAGACACCTACCTAAATAGCTCTAAAATCTAAGACATCGCAAAGCGCAGCCGAAATATGCATACAATCGATGTCGAGGTTACTGTAAACTGACTATACATTTACGACTTTACGAGAATGGCCAGGCAGAGGTAAATCAAACCTTCGGAGAGCTCAACCTTCCTGGCGACCCAAAGCTAGTGAGTGCTAAGAGACAATTTCGCAGTGATCATAGATATTATTAGGATGTCCTCAATGATAATCAAGTACAAAAAATACCAAGATTTTTGAGAAAGAAATAGGGCTGGCCAGCCATAGCTACTGAAACACAAACCACCAGCATTGATTAACTTTCGAGCGCACATGTTCTTGCCAAGATCCAAACTAATAGAACAAACAGAACTCAGTCTTAAGTAGACATCAGAGTTCTAAAATGCCGTGAAGTTATTACCCCGAACAACAAGGTGACCAATAAGAGCCGTAAAAATTTCCAAAAGAGGCGCAACGGCCCCGTTAAATCCATGGCAAATGTCCTAGCGATGCAACAGGACGACATTTGAATCGTCAGACTCAATTAATGACTTCTGCTGACGTCACATCAAAGCCGACTGACAACATCCTCAGCAGCCTCCCGGCAGGCGCCGCAGATCCCTGCGTTCACTGTGGCTTCTGCCTACCAACCTGCGCAAGTTATCGGGTGTTAGGCAGCGAAATGGATTCGCCGCGAGGCCGGATTCACATCCTCAAGGCAATCGAAAACGGGGAGCTAGAAATTGATGCCACCGTCACTGGCCATTTCGACACCTGCCTGGGCTGCTTCGCCTGCGTTAGTGCTTGCCCCTCGGGAGTTCGTTACGACCAGCTCATCGAAGCGACCCGCCCCAAACTGAATCAAACAGGACTCCGCGCACCCTGCCAGAACCTCTTCCGCCAATTACTCCTACTGATACTCCCTTATCCCCAAAGGCTACGAACGGTTCTGCAAAGCTTGCGCATCTATGCAGGTAGTCCATTACAAAACCTAATTAGACGTTATGAACTCATCAATCTGCTGGGGCCACAGCTAAAAGCCATGGAAGCCCTGCTTCCAGAACTATCTCCAAGCAGCTTCCGTGACGAACATAAGGTTCTCAACCCGGCCAATGTTCCCCGCCGCGGCCGAGTTGGCCTAGTACTGGGCTGCGTCCAGCGCTGCTTCGATCCAGGCGTCAACCAAGCCACCTTGGAGGTTCTTAAGGCCAATGGATTTGAAGTAGTTGTCCCCAGTGATCAGGGCTGCTGCGGCGCAGTGACACACCATCAAGGCCAACTCAAACAAACCCACGATTTTGCCGAAAAACTGGTTAGAAGCTTTGCCTTGGCTATCGGCCCCGGCCGGCCTGGTGGTAATGAGCCACTAGAGGCAGTACTTATAACTGCTTCAGGCTGCGGCCACACCATGAAGGCCTATGACGCACTGCTTGATGGATCTTCGAACTTCGGAGTGCCAGTGATGGATGTGCATGAATTCTTGATTGAACGCGGCCTCTCTAAAACCTTTTTGGGCAGCCTCCAGCCCATGCTTCACCCCGATGGGAAACCAGCCAGCATCGATGCTCCTTTGGCTGTCACCTATCACGATGCCTGTCACATGATCCATGGCCAAGGGATCACCAGCCAGCCCCGTCAACTATTGCAAACCATTCCGCACCTATTTCTACGTGAAGCGACAGAAGCAAATCTGTGCTGCGGCAGCGCGGGCATTTACAACCTTGTACAACCTGAAGAAGCTGCTGAGCTGGGTCGCATCAAGGTTGCCGAGCTCAGAAAAACTAGTGCAGAACTGATCGCTAGTGCCAATATCGGCTGCAGCCTGCAGCTCCGCCGCCACCTTGATGGTGATGTTGCAGTCGCTCATCCTATGGAAATACTGGCCTGCTCAGCAGGCCTCCATCAATCGCCAAGCATCCAAAAGAGTTTGAGAATCACCAAGGTTGCCGGGGAAGGTGACAATCGGCAGCTCCTGCCGCCCGCCATCGGTTAAAGCCCGCACTAGCGACAATCCTGGCAAAAGTTGCCCTTCAAGCTGCACGAGATGTAAACCAAGACCCTCTGCAAGCAAGGTGTGGGTAGTGATCCCCCCTTTACTAATCAAATAGCCCAACTGGGGAAGCAAAGCCCCCGCCAAGCGACCCATTAACTGAGCCAAGGCATTGCCAAAGCGCAGCTGCGCCACTGCAGAAGGGAATCCCAATTCGCCGCGGCTACTAAACAAAACTGGCGTCCGTCCACTTTTAAGCACCTCTACAAGCTGAACGAGCTGCTGCTGCTCAAAATCAGCCAAAAGCAAATCCGCTTCAATCGATTCGAGCACTTGCGCCAAGCGTGCAACCGGCAGCTCCAAGCCCACGCACTGAGGTGCTTCTAGCAAGCGCTCCAACTGAACGTCAGCAAGAGGCACGTGAGAGCCAACCATCACCATCCCTGGCAACAAAACTCCGAACTGGTCACGGCGACGCAACCTTGCTAAACCCTCCACCGCCAGAGGCTGAGGGCCGAGGTTGGCAAGACCATTGAGCAAACTCGCCGCGGAGCGAAATAAAAAGCGCTTACTTTCTCGCAACTGCTCTACAGCCTGCCCCAAGGCTGCCAGCTGTTCAGGCCGCTCCGCATCGACCACTATGGGCTGATTGTCATGAAGAGCACCCAACCAGGAAAGCAAGGCTTTCATTCCCTCACCACCTCGCTGCGCAACAGGCTCAGCTGCGCAATCGAGCTGAGCAAGAGAGAGTCGCTGCACAGTTGCAGAAGAAATACAGCCGCAACTCTTTTCCTCCAACCAGGAAGGCAAGTCACTTGTGCTGTAACCGAACAGCTTGTCTAAAGCGAAAGACGTGGTGTGCACAGGAATCCCGTTTAGCAGATGCACACCATTCACCGTTGTGCGCCCTCCCTCCAAAAAAGCTGGTACATGCAACGTGGCATCAAAAGGCCCCAGCTCTTCAGCAATCACTTGGGGCTCCAACACACCATGCCCACGCAGTGTGGAATCACCGCGACTTACCAGCTGCACGTCAGTCGGAGTAATCCCCTCGGCTGCCAAAGCTTGTTGTAAAGACCGACAAATTTCCCGATTGCGCGCTGCGGCGGCATCTGGCAATAAAGCCCGCGTGTTGGCAAGCACAAACAGTATTGGTGATGAATGACGCAACCCCTTACGCAGCACATCCACATCCCAACGCAACAGCAAGGGACAGCCATGCAAGGTCTGAGAACCGGTGGGGTCGTCGTCGATCACCACGATCTTCATGGTCACACTGCAGCAATTAACCAAACAACCCTCATACTTGAGCGAGCAAACCGGAAAGATTCATCATTCACCTAGTCGAATACCATTAAAAACTACAGCTCATATTTCCATCTAAACCAACCAAACCACTCACAAACAAGCGATCAACTTGCAATAAGCTTTCAAAAAGGCCACAAGATGGTGAAATTACATTTGTTTTTAGTAAAAATCGTTGGCCAAGTAAAAGCTATTTCGACAAGTTCAGCAATAACCAATGACTGCCTTTATTGGATCTATTGCTTGGCATTCATGCTCACTAGCAAGCGCAAAGACGAGGCATACTTATTAAAGCACTAATAGTTAACTACCAATGGGAATTGACTTACTGATAGCGCTTGGTCTTCCTCTATTGCTTTTGATAGTTGGGTTGCTCTGGTTTCAAGCCAATGGAGGCATGCCTCTATGGCTTGAACGGATGGGAGCACGTAGCAGCTTGATTTGGAACATTGGCATTGCCTCAATCATTCTCCTTGCCATAGTGAAGTTCCTAATCAGTAAATAAGTATTTAACTGTGCTGCTCAGCCCAAGAGCATGGCAGCATCGTGTCGTGAGCTATCCCTCAAGCAAACCTACCAACGTCTTTGCGGCTAACACGACGAAAGCCCTGGCAGAACATCTGGCAGACCTCTATGCCGAAGGTACTCCCTGGCTTCCCTGCGGCCTAGGGACACGACTCGACTGGGGAGCTCCAGTGCAGTCACCGTCGCAAGCAGTAAGTGTTAGCGGGCTAAAGCGCATCATTGACCACGCCATCGATGAACTCACGGTCACAGTTGAAGCAGGTCTGCCACTAGCAGAACTACAGAAGGCTTTAGCCGAGAAAAAGCAATGGCTTGCTCTCGATTGGCCTTGGGGAAGCCAGCCCAACTCAGATTCCAATATTGCTGGCAGCGTGGGTGGTTTAGTGGCGCGTGGCCTCGCAGGTGGTTTACGGCATCGGCATCTAGGTGTGCGTGACCAATTGATCGGCATCGGGCTACTGCGCAGCGATGGCGTCGCTGCCCATGCTGGCGGCAGGGTTGTGAAGAACGTTGCAGGCTTCGATCTCATGCGCCTGCTGTGCGGCAGCTGGGGCAGTCTGGCCATGATCACCGAACTGACTCTGCGTACTCAACCGATCCGACCAGCTCATGCAAGGTTCAACGTAGAAGGCAAAATTGCAAACCTAGAAGCCTGGCGCGCTGAATTAATGCGCTCCAGCTTCACTCTGGAATTTTGCGACTGGCTGGATCTCGAGCCTGATCACTGGCAACTGCAAATTGGCTTAGCCAGCGTCAGTGATCAGGCCGTAAATGATCAACTGAACTCCATTCAATCGCTGGCCACGCAATACCAATTGCAATCCAAACGGCAGCCCTGGCAAGGGCCATTCCCTGAACAAACATTGCCAGAAGCTTCATTAGAAACACCCCACTGGCTGGTGCGCATCGGCTTGCCGCCAGCACAGATTCACAAACTGCTCTCAAGCAAAGAGCTAGTAGACCTCTCAGACTGGCACTGGCGCATAGCAGCCGGTAGCGGCATAGGAGATGGCTGGCAAACATATTCAGCTGACCAGACCAAAAGCAGCAACAATGAGCAACTCTCAGCATTGCGAAACCATGCACATCAACTAGGCGGATATCTCACCTTGCTGCGTCAGCCCAACAATTCAGGTGATCGCCTTCCGGCTTGGCTGGATGCTCCCTCAAGGCCACTAATTGAAGCCGTGAAGCAACAATTTGATCCGAAACGACAGGTAGCAATAGGACGGTTACCAGGAGTCAGTGGCTGATAAAAGCTGGAATTAGCAATTGCAAAAATGCCTCATCAAAGACATTTGACTCTTGCTATACAATCATTTGACTCAATTAAAAATGGCAATACTAGCTGAATTCTCTTCCAAGACTCACTACTAGAGTCTTGCCACAAGTCCAATTAAATTAATCATGTTATTCCAGCGCCCAATCTTCTCAATGGCCAAGCATCTGACAAAGAATCAATAAACATGCAAGGCTGAAAATGATGCTAAAGGATAAAATATTCTTTCCGGAAGTCTGTAATACAAGAAAGCAAAGTCTCTAACTCTGCACTACTATCTCTTTCTGTACTCAACTGCAATAGCCCATCCTCAAATCTGACTTCTCCTGGAGACGAGAATTCAGACCAACCAATATACTTCCAATTGCCAAATGGAGAATCAAAAAAGCAAAGCTGTGATCCAAACCAGACAGATCAATTCTATCTTGTGATTCAAAACTTATTATCATGTCTCGATTAAATTCACCTTCTCATGAATCTAATTCAGGCCTATATATAAATTGGTCTGAGCCTTCACCTCCATGCATTCGGTCACTTCCATAACCACCATTTATAGTGTCGTTATCGTTACCGCCAAAAATATCATCATCCCCTTCCCCGCCAACAAGGTAATCTTCATCATCGCCACCTGAGAGGAAGCCTTTACCTTCTTTCAGATCTAGATAATCATTCCCTTCAAGGGCAATGTATATCTCTGTGTGCGATGCCCCTTGATGCGACTCATCTGCAGTTGTGCCAAACAGTATTTCATACTTAGATTGTCCCTTGACTGTTAGGCTTGGCAAAATCTTAGTGGTGCTTATTTCTTTTTGCATTAGTGGTGTGTGAACAGTATATGGATAATCAGAGGTTTGAATATATGGCTTCACTATTTCACCATCAAGATCAACATATCCCATATTAAATTTATCCAACAAGTTGGTATTGTCTAAATAAATCTCTTTAGCTATTCCTTGGTATTGATAGTCAACATGAAATATACCAGGAGCATCTACTGGAATGTCAGCAGTTGTTGAATTTTGTGGGTCTTGAGACCTCCTGGCCTCAACATAGTCAGGTCTAATTGCATATCCAGAAACAGCCGTTTGCTTATTTTCTGGATCCGGATCATAGCCATTTAAATAATTATTTTCATCAAAAGTCGGCGCGTAGATGTCCGAACCAAGTCCAAGGAATGCATTCCCACGGCCCATTTCATTATAGATATATCCAACTACTTTATTGCTCTCGTCCAGTGTTTCGCCTGCAACCCACGAATGCTAGTGATACAAACCACTTGTTTGAGTATGGGCACCGTAGACATCATTGGTTAATGTTACATCCTGTCAATCGTAGTATATGAAATTCTCATATTCTAAATTTCCTATATTCTTGCTAATGCCAACAACATTAAATCTCAAGATGCCTTCATATTGGGGGCCAGCCTGCGTCTTTGGCCAATCCCATGCCTCGGCAGAGAGAGGATCTAAAGGTAAAATTTCTAAAGGTTGAAAAGATTCATCCCAATTCGAAGATGCTGATAAATATGGATTTGACCTACCCAACCATCCAAGCTCTCCAAATGTAGGACTGCTAACTATTAATTCATTAGGATTGTCTATTAAATAATCAGGTCCATATAAATAGATCGCATCAGTAGTACTTCTCTGAGGTGAAGGAGTAGAAGCGTATGCTCATCCATCCTGAATAAGACCTTGAAAAATCAGCCAGTTAGGATACTCGTTCGTTGTAACTGCAATAACATCTAGATTTCTTCCGAACCACACAGAAGATTCAGCCTCGCCCGTATTAGTGAAGTCCGGCGAAAGCAATTGAGCAGTAGTCATTATTAGCTTAGCAATAAAGCTGAATTCTAGGAGGATAACTTGCTCGCTCTAACAATCCAAACAATTAGCAAGAGCTAAGCTTAGGAAGTATTCAACATTCACGCAATAGTAGATTCGCGGAATTTCAGAATAACTCTATAGCGAACACTCCGGCTCCTTTATATAAAGATGCAACCCCGCCAAATTCATTCGAATAGATTATTTAAGACCAATATCAAGGCTTAATACACGCCAAAAGAACGCAGCCAAACAAGCAAATACCAACTCCATTCATATTCACCCAACCTTGAATCGAAAATTTTTTTACTTGAAACTGAAATCGTATAAATAGTGCACGTTGGTCAACAACTGACCAAGGAACATCTCAGTCTCTGCTTGCTACCAGGTTCAATCTCCAACTTGCGATCCCCACTGATCAATGCCTCTCGCGGAGCGGTCCAAGGCTCAAGGCATACCATCTGCCGCGGCGGATCAGTCCACACCACAGTGAAGTCCATGAGCTTGTCATGCTGAAGTCGCAGACATCTGCCAGAGGCTTCATCTACAAGCGAGACTGGACCCGCAGGGCGAGTCAAGAAGTCAACGCCCTCTGTTAGATGTGCCAATTGGATTGCGGTTTCGTCTTCTGCCATCTCCAAATGATTCAGGCAAGAATTCGGTAAACCTTCAAGGCGCACCTTGCTCAAGTCAGTCACATTGAAATAAGGATGCAGGCCAAAACTGAACGGCATCGCAGTCTGACTACGGTTATGAACCGTAGTTTCAATCTCTAAGGCATTGGCAACCGGCCGCACTCTCATCTCGATTAAAAACTCAAATGGGTATGCAGCACGCGTGGCATCCGTATCACCAAGGCTGAGCTTCACGCCGCTGTTATCTCCAAGTAACTGCAATTCCCAGGGCAGATCCCTAGCAAAGCCATGTTGTTGCAGCGTGAATTCACCACTGGGCAAGGGCAATAAATTACCTGGCAGATTCCCGCAGATGGGAAACAACACCGGAATCCCTCCACGAATGCTTTTGCCTGGATCCGCAAAGCGCTGTTGATCCAAATAGAGCAGCTCATAGCCGTTGCAACACCACTCACTAACTAACCCACCTCGCTCAGGCACGATCCGCAAACGATCACCACTTTCTGGATGCAGATACTCCCAGTGGGCATAAGGACTCTGCTGTTGGCTAAGGCTCATGAGCCAACAACCGAGGCAGCACTATTCATGGGAAGGCCATTTAGCCACTCAATCAAGACAGCATTTACCTGATCGGGCACCTCATCATGAGGGCAATGTCCCGCCTTCAAAAGCACTTCTTCAACTTCCAAAGAAGCTTTTCGAGCAAAAACACGAAATTTATCTTGTTTTACTTTTGCATTCCTCAGCCAGGGATCACTATCACCCCAAAGCAATAGGAGTGGAGCTTGTAAATCATTAAACAATTCATCTATAGGCCTACCCCTAAGTCCACGAGCCTGGAAAACTTTGCGGAAGACTTGGAATGCTCCTGGATCCAAAGAAGGCCTACGAATCGACTCAATTAAATCATCATCAACATTTGTGGGGTCGACATAAACCTGCTCAAGAGTACTGCGAATTACACCAGGTCTACGCAGATTCTCAAAGATCAATCTCTGCATTAAAGGATAAACAAACCACTTCACTAAAAGATCTCTTGAAAGTCCCAATACAATCATCTGGCGTAACCTCGAACTCAAATCTTTTGGTTTTGAATCAAATTTCTCATCACTAAAATAACCAGCCGCATTCAGCAAAACCACACCAGCCGATTGAGATTCAAGCGCCGCACCTGCAGCTAGGGCTGCATAACCACCAAGAGAATTGCCAACAATCACAGTGGGCCTGCCGATTCGCTCCTTGACATATGCAACCAACTGTTCGCGCCAGAGTTCACCGCCATATTCCAGGCCAGCAGGTTTAGCGCTACGACCAAAACCAAGAAGATCTATGGCATGCACCTCATGGGTAAGAGAGAGTTCAGGAATGTTGTGACGCCAATGATCAGTAGACGCTCCAAAGCCATGCACCAGCAAAACAGCCGGGCCTTTGCTGCATTTAGCTTCGTCATCCTTAGCAGGTCTGTGATGCAGGCAATGAACGTCGTGGCCGCTATAGCTCCAGGGAGTAATAGTTGCAGCAGGTGGAGCTGACGTCACAACGTCGACAGTGGCGGCGGAAGTTGATGGTAAGCAATTCTTTCAAGACCTGTCGATAGACAGGAGGAGCTGCATTACACCAAGCCAACCGGGTTGGCTGCAACTTCATCAGGAATGGCATTCCCTCCTCCAGGTGTTTTGTTGCGAAGCACCAAACGCAATAGCAAAGGAGCAAGAAAAGTCGTGCCAATCACCATCAATAGAACTGCTGCTTCTAAAGAAGGAGAAAGCAGTCCAGCACTTGTACCAAGACCAAGGAAAATCAAACCAACCTCACCGCGAGGCATCATGCCAAGACCCACCACAAGGCGATTGGTGGGCTTATCGATCACGAAAGCCCAACCAGCTGCAACTTTGCCCAAGATCGCTACAACCAATAGGAATCCAGCAACCACAAGTGCTGAGCGACTAGCGGGATCAAGAGGATTGATCACCGAAAGATCCATGCCAGCACCAACCAAGACAAAGAAAATCGTGGCGAAGAGAGTCACGATCGGAAGCACCGACTGTTGAATGGCGTGATTATTCTTCGAGCTACTTAGAATCAACCCAGCTGCAAAAGCACCCAAAGCAGCTTCCAAACCAATAGCAGTAGCGATAAAGCAGCTCAAAACCAGAATCACAAAAGACGCCACGACAACAGCTCCAGGAGCCTTAAGACGATCAATCACCCAATCAAAAGCTGGCGCCGCAGTTCGGCTGAGCGCGATCGCCAAGACAACAAACACTGTGGCCGCAAAAACAAGTTTCACAATCGGGGCGATCTGTAAGGAACCGCCTGTGGCCAAGGCGACAACTACAGCCAGGATCACAATCCCAAGGATGTCGTCAAGCACAGCCGCACCAATCACGATCTGGCCCTCCCGAGTTTTTAGATAACCGAGTTCTCCAAACACACTTGCCGTGATACCAATGCTGGTGGCAGTCATCGAGGCACCAGCAAAAATCGCTGGAATCAAATCCACTTGGAATAGAGCCATCAGCCCAAAGGTGCCTAGTGCGAAAGGCAGCACCACGCCGGCCATTGCGACGGTAAAAGCCTGTCCACCTACAGCGACCAACTCTTCCAGCTCACTTTCTAACCCAGTGAGGAAGAGCAAGGCATACAAACCAAGCGTGGCAACCGCTTGCAGAGAGGGAAAAGTTTCGAAATAGAGATCTGGCACTGCCTCTGGAGGAATCGAAGCCAAATAGCTAATCAGGCTTACAAAACCTTCGTTGAGTGACCCATGAGTAGCTGGGGGCACCAGCAGATGCAGCCCCGAAGCTCCGATAAGAACTCCCGCAAGCAATTCGCCCACGATGGTGGGAAGATGCAAACGCACCAAAACCTCTGCGAGAGTTCGCGCTGCCAAGAAAATCAGCAGGAAACGAATCACACCGATTAACGTTTCAGCTACCTCAACGTCGTGGCTGCTAAGCACAGACAACAGCGAAGACGAAAACATGGGGGCGTCGATCTAAGTCTTTCCCAGGGACCCTAAAGGAAGGCCAAATCTTGCTTAGTAACGCTAATAACCAAGTGCAAGCGAGCCCCTACAGGTGTTGATGTGCAGTCGCTGAGCAGACGAGCCGCTCATCACCGCTAACTTCAAGGGATTACCCCATCTGGGATCGATGAGCTCCACCCCTAGTCAGACGGAAATGGACGTATGAACGCTCCCGACGATCGGGGACAACATCGCCTTGATGCCTAATGGTGCGGCAAGTCAACCATCGACTCCTGCAACGCCTAATTACCAGCCCCAGTAACAAACTTTTATGGAGAGCTTCGAGCGCTCCAACCACCAAACTCTCTCGGCCGTAATGAGCAGCTCTCAGCCCCTAGACCTACGCCTGCCCACCCCGGGCTGCTACGCCGACCCTGAACGTTCCGGGCTGGATGCAGATGCGGTGTTTGACGGTATGACCGAGCATCTGTTCTTCACCCTAGGCAAACTCGCACCTACAGCAAGTCCCCATGACCTCTACTTGGCTCTGAGTTATGCCGTGCGGGATCGTCTAATGACCCGCTACCTAGCAAGCCTTGAAGCAATCAGGGCTCGTCCTCACAAGAGTGTGGCCTACCTCTCTGCTGAATTCCTAATCGGTCCGCAACTAAATAACAATCTGCTCAATCTTGGTATCTCTAAAGACATTGCTGAGAAAGCACTAGGCCGCTTCGGAATTAAATCTCTTGATCAGATCCTCGAGGTAGAGGAAGAACCTGGCCTCGGTAATGGAGGATTGGGCCGCCTGGCTGCCTGCTACATGGAATCACTAGCCAGCCTGCAAGTACCAGCTGTCGGCTATGGAATCCGCTACGAATTTGGCATTTTCAACCAACTAATCCGTGATGGCTGGCAAGTCGAGGTTACGGATAAATGGCTCAAAGGAGGTTGGCCCTGGGAACTCCCCCAACCAGAGGAAGCATGCTTTGTGGGCTTTGGTGGTCGCACCGAAAGCTACACCGACGACAAGGGCAACTACCGCTCCCGTTGGATCCCCTCCGAGCATGCAATTGGCATACCTCACGATGTACCGGTGCTTGGCTATCGGGTAAACACATGCAATCGCCTGCGCCTCTGGCGCGCCGATGCCACTGAAAGTTTCGACTTCTACGCTTTCAATATCGGTGATTACTACGGAGCTGTAGAGGAAAAGGTTGGTTCTGAGACCCTCTCCAAGGTGCTTTACCCCAATGACGGCACTGATGAAGGCCGCCGCCTGCGACTTAAGCAACAGCACTTCTTTGTGAGCTGCTCGCTCCAGGACATGCTGCGCAGTCTGGAAAACCGAGGCATTCCCGTAGAGGAATTCCCCAACCACTGGACCGTGCAACTCAACGACACCCACCCGGCGATTGCGGTGGCTGAGCTGATGAGACTACTGATCGATGATCGACACCTCGACTGGGATACCGCCTGGGAAATCACCACTCGCTCAGTTGCATACACAAACCACACATTGCTACCAGAAGCTCTAGAGAAATGGAATCTCACTCGCTTCGGCAGTCTGCTGCCTCGCCACCTAGAGCTGATCTATGAGATCAATCGCCGCTTCCTGCAACAGGTGCGTCTGCGTTACCCAGGCAATGATGCAATCCAACGCAAATTATCGATAATCGATGAAGAAGGTGGTAAGGCAATTCGAATGGCCAACCTGGCCACGATCGCAGCTCACCATGTCAACGGTGTTGCAGCGTTGCACTCTGATCTAGTGAAGCGACAGCTGATGCCTGAATTTGCTGAGATCTGGCCAGAAAAATTCACCAATGTCACTAACGGAGTCACGCCACGGCGCTGGGTAGCCCTTGCAAACCCAGAGCTCTCCCATCTACTGGATGAAAACGTAGGTCCCGAGTGGATCACCAATATGGAATTACTCACCAAACTTGAAGAACGGCAGCACGATGCCAACTTCCTAGAGCAATGGGGAGCTACCAAGCTGTCGGTGAAGCGCAAGCTTGCCGGTTACATCCATCGCCAAACCGGTGTTCTGGTGGATCCATCGAGCCTCTTCGATGTTCAAGTAAAACGAATCCACGAATACAAGCGTCAGCACCTCAATGCCCTGCAGGTGATCACCCACTACTTGCGCATCAAAAACGGCCAGGCACAGGGCATGGCTCCACGCACTGTGATCTTTGGAGGCAAGGCCGCACCGGGCTACTACATGGCCAAGCTGATCATCCGCTTCATTAACGGGATTGCCGAAACCATCAACGCTGATCCTGATATGGAAGGGCGCCTGCGAGTTATTTTCCTGCCGGATTACAACGTGAAGCTGGCTGAACAGATTTACCCGGCCTCAGACCTTTCAGAACAAATCTCAACCGCAGGAAAGGAAGCTTCAGGCACAGGCAACATGAAATTTGCCATGAACGGAGCTCTCACCATCGGCACCCTTGATGGTGCCAACGTGGAAATTCGTGAGCGAGTAGGTCCTGAGAACTTCTTTCTATTTGGCAAAAGCGAAACAGAAATCATGGAGCTCCATACCAAAGGCTATCGGCCTAGAGAAATTATTGAGACCTTGCCGGAGCTAGCTGAAGCCTTGAGATTGATAGGTCTGGGCCACTTCAGCAACGGCGATGGTGAGCTATTCCGCCCATTGCTGGACAACCTCACAGGCTTCGATCCATTTTTCGTGATGGCCGATTTCGCCGACTATCTTCGCGCTCAAAACGAGGTGAACCGAGCATGGACCGACCGACAGCAATGGAACCGTATGTCTCTACTGAATACTGCACGAACAGGCTTCTTCTCCTCAGACCGCTCGATCCATGAGTACTGCGAGTCAATCTGGAACGTCAAACCCTTCCCTGTGGAGATCACCTGCGATATGCCCAAATGATGCTTAGTGGAAACAATGTGACATAACCAAACCTTACTCAAGCTAGTCATCCCATGCAGTAAATAGCTTAAAAATAGGGATGATGGGTTTAGGCGAAATCTGCAGACCTCAAACGGCAAAAAACTGCCGATAAATAGCTAATTACGATCGGGGAGATCAGGGGTCTGATGCAAGAGACGATTTAAACGAAGTCTGTCTGCATTGAGAGGGTCTGGAGCTAATTCACCAGCAAATTCTCGAAATTTCTGCTCAATCTCCTCTGGCACCCTCACATCAAAGATGCGTTCCATAAGTGCTTCTATTGAGAAAAGATGGGCGTTGATGTTCTCCAAATCAGCGATGGATTGCTGAATAGCATCTTCCGGCTCTTCCCCTCCCCCTACTGGCGTAGCCTGAGTAGAGGAAGCATCAGCATCATTACCTCGGGTGCCGTATTGCTTCTGAAGATCTTCAAGCACGCGCCCTGCGAGTGTTCGAAAAGATTGCAATGCAGCCCAATTAAGCTCCTGCTGATGACGGAGAGTGGGGCACTCACGAATCAACCGGTCATGCTCTCGGTAGAACCGTTGACAGTCAGGGCATTGACAGGGCTCTTCTGGCACAGCTCTGCTACAAGCTCAACCTCCATCATGGCATCTACTAGGCCGCTAGGGGAGGTTCACCAGAGAAACTTTCCTCATCCGCATCAGTATCACTTGGTCGCGGGAGGGGAATCTCGATAGTGGTAACTACCTGTATAACGTCGCGTAGTCGCATCGAATCAGCAAACCAACCCATGGCCTGCTCGGTATCACCACGACGTTCGGCATCACTGGCCTGATCTTCATGGGCCTCAGCCAATAGAGCCAACCAACAGAGGCAGCGAGCCTGTACCACAGAAAGATCCAGGTCGATGGGCTGCGAATTTGCAATGCTCTCGCTTTCCTGCTGAACAAGCAGCCTTAGCCGCAAATCGTGAAGCTGGGTCATGACACCTGATTCACCAGATCAACACTAG
>Ga0208128_1000368_pt1 | contig 18744 bp, 16 predicted proteins | sample ETNtaG_35_FD_185758 | JGI IMG/M metagenome (GOLD analysis project Ga0208128, IMG submission 185758) | Marine microbial and viral communities from oxygen minimum zone, Eastern Pacific Ocean - ETNP201306PF51B (SPAdes) (version 2) | ecosystem: Environmental > Aquatic > Marine > Oceanic ... | reverse complement strand
GCCATTAACCCTAAAACCCTCGTCGGTATGTGGCTATTTGATGAAGGTACAGGCAAAACAACAGAAGATGCCTCCGGTAACGGTCACAAAGGTCAAATTAAGGGTCCAAAATGGACCAAAGGGAAGTTCGGAAAGGCTTTGTCATTTGAAGGTAACCACGTAGCTATTGGCAATTTCGACGGCTATGAGAAAGATCTCACTATCGTGGCTTGGATCAAAACTTCGGCGGCCCCTGCTTGGAGTGATATCATGTGTGGTCCCTGCGGTGACATCATTCTAACCTTAAAAGATCACAAATTGAACTTCGCAGGACAGTGTGCTAAACCAATCCCCCACAGTGCCTGGTCTACTACCCTTCTCAACGACGATAAATGGCATCACATTGCCGGGACCTACAACGGTAGTAAAGCCAAAGTATACGTGGATGGGAAAGAAGAGGCGGAGACCGCCGCGGCTGGCGCTTTCATCACCGGCCCAAAGAGCATTGGTAGTAATGCCGAAGGCACCGATGAATTCTATAAGGGACTCATCGATGATGTGTCCATCTTCAACGTGCCTTTAAATGAAAAGGACATAAAAACTATCATGAAAAATGGGGTTGGTATGGCAACCGGAATACTTGCGGTTTCGGGTAGTGACAAGTTGACTACTACGTGGTGCCGTATCAAATTGAAGATTAATCAGACTGACCAAAGTAGAGCAACACTTGTAAACTGGGCCCAGCGCGAACAATGGCTAGCTGAAATGGACCAATTTTCTAACTCATCGTACCCGTAACCGGAGGGAACCAAATAAAGATAAGGCAATACTGCTAATCGAGAGCAGGGGAAGTCCTATCAGAAACACTGCAATTCACAAAAAAACATGTAGACAACATCATCTAGAACCAGACTACCCAAGAACTTCCCCCCTCAATTCCCATCTCAAGTGGTCATCTAGCTACACTACCGGATTTGCAGGCAAAACGGCTTTTGATCAACACGGCGTTTCCTACCGTGACTATGGGAATACCAATGCTTGGGAGTTGAGGTTGCGTGTCACGAAAGATCCTTTTGTTTGTGATGAATGGCTAATCCGAGTAGAACAAGAAGTTCTTTTTAGCAACCGGGTGCACACGGTTGCTAAAAAGCCATAGTTGTTATTCGACCTGCTGATGGAGTCTGGTAGATTCAAGATTAAGCAGGCTAACCTCGGGTCGACAGTTAAACCGTGCTCCCATCAGGTTCCCCACCCCACGCGTAATGAAAATGTAGCGTTCCGTTAGTTGATTTATCGCTGGTTTCCAGGGATACAGGCCTTCGGCCAGCGTCTGATCAGTTACCGCAACAGATAAAAATGGGCGATGACCGAAAAACGGGATTTTGAGTTGCCCGCCGTGCGTATGTCCACACAACATCAGATCCCAGTGGTAGGGATCCAACATCTGCTTGGAATCGGGGTTGTGCGAAAGCAGGATCACAACCCTATCTGATGAATTCAGACCGGTGAAGGCGCTCTCTGGTCGACAGGCTCTGCACAGGTAGTCGCCAACACCGACTATCTCGATTGGGGTGCCTTGGACAGTGATAGATTGGTGTTGGTTGAACAGCAGTTGAATACCGCTCTGATCCAGCAATTGTCCCACCTGTCGATTGTCTTGAAAACGTTTAAAACCGTCGGATAGATTTACTCGGTCGTGGTTGCCAAAACAGGCGAAGGTCGGTACCTGGTCAGTTAAAAGTCGCAACAGGCGAAGGTATTGATCAATCCGCCTGATTCGGAAGGTAATGAAATCGCCGGTTAAGCAGGCTAAGTCGGGTTGCCGTTCCAAGCCGAGTCGAATGGCAGTCTCGATCTGAGAGTAAGGCACTTCCGGTGAGGCATGAAAGTCAGATAGGTGGAGAAGTTTTACCCCTTTACCAATCGGCATTTTCGGCAGTTGAATTTCAGTTTCAGTCACATCCAACCATTTAGGTTCAACAAACCGGGCATAGGCGGCAGTTGCACCAGAAAGGGCCAACAATCCACCGGCCGTCCAGAAAAAGGTACGTCGGCTAAAGGCCATCGCCTGGCTTTCCCAAATTGCTCGGCTTCCCCAATCTGCCACTACCGCGATTGGTTTTCATAACGGATACGTGGGTCTAACCAAATCAGCAACAGGTCTGAGATCAGCGTGCCGATGACGGTCAATACACTCAACATCATCACCATGCTACCGGCCAAATACATATCCTGATTCATCAGCGCACGTAATAGCAACGGCCCAGTGGTCGGAATGCCTAACACAACCGATGTGATTATGGAACCAGAGACGATTTGGGGTAAGACCCAACCGATATTACTGACCACGGGATTGAGGGCCACCCGAACGGGATATTTCAGTAGCAACCTGATTTTGGGTACCCCTTTAGCCTGAGCCGTAACCACATATAGTTTACGCAATTCGTCTAACAGGTTTCCCCTAACCACACGAATCAGTGATGCGGTACTAGATGTGCCAAGGACGATGACTGGAATCCAGAGATGGTTTAGTAAGTCGATAAATTTAGCCAACGACCAGGAGGCATTCTGATACTCCGGTGAAAAAAGTCCACCAACACTCAACCCGAAAATAGCGTCCGAAACGAACATCAGGATCAAGGCAAACAGGAAGTTGGGGATAGCGAGACCAACAAAGCCAATCAACGTAAACGAGTAGTCGCCCCAAGAGTACTGATTGACAGCTGAATAGATGCCAATCGGTATAGCTGTGGCGTAGACGAAAATCAGCGTTGCAATGGAGATGGTTACTGTCAGGAATAAGCGTTCAAAGATTAGTTCGGTGACAGGTTTATTCCACTCAAACGACCGGCCAAAGTTGCCTCGCAACAGTCCACCTATCCAACGCCAATATTGAACATAGATTGGGTCGTCCAAACTATATCGTTTGCGTAATGCCTCGACGAGTTCGGCATCAACAGTTTCGCCAGTTTCCTCCAGGGCCGAAATGTAAGAGGTTAGATAGTCACCAGGTGGTAACTGAATTAAGAGAAACGAAAGCATGGAAATAACCAGTAAAGTGGGAATTATCCACAAGATGCGTTTAATGATTAAGTTAAACATGGTTGACTAATGCAGGACCGATTGCTCCGATTTAGCTTGGTCGTCGATGGCATAGCACTCCGGGGCTGTACTGCCGGGAGTCCTGAAAATCCAACCTGACACCGCTACTTCTGGTACATTTCGAAAAGTGTTTTTGACCACAAAAATCGAGGGAATACGGCCAACCGTGCCGATGATCCATAGGTTTTGGTGATTGATATCGATGATCTGCTGAAAGAGGCGGACTTGTTCGTCAGGATTAGGCGTTCGTTCAATTTGTTGGTACAATTCCATGCACCTTGCCATCTCTGGTGGAGGCTTAATTCCCTGTTTGCCGTTAGATTGAAACCAACGGGCATAACCAATACCTTGAATCGATTCGGCACTGTAGGGGAAAAACCAACGCGGATCCATGACCGGAATTAGTTCGTCGGCTGAGCCCCACACGCCGACATCGTGTAATAGGGCTGATTTTCGGGTGTAGAATAGCTGTCGCGCTTCCAACTTGAGGTCGGTTTTGATGCCAACCGCAGTCCACTGTTTGGCAATTAGTTCAAACATTGGCGTGCTCAAAAAAACAGAGGCAATTTCGATCCGAATGTGGAGAGGTTGACCGTCAGGACGAAGCCGGATACCGTCTTTGTTACGTTGACTCAACCCCATTTCATCTAGCAATCGATTGGATTTTACCGGATCGAAATTGGTGTAGGCTTTTTCATACTTGGCGGAATAGAAAGGCGAAATCGGTGGTGGAGAAATTTGGCACGATTGGGCAATACCAAAAAAGGCAATCTCGTTGAGTTGTCGTCGGTCGATGGCATGAGAGAGCGCTTTACGAAAACGGTGGTCGGCAAAGATGCTCTTTAGTACGGGATCCTTGTGGTTGAGGTTAATGGCTAAAGCCGAACCGCCACCGCTGCTAATCCACAACCTCACACTGTAACCTCGATTTTTACTATTGGCCTTGAACTTGGGAAAATTATCGAATTGGAGATGGCGCCCCTGCATCCCAATCTCACCGTTCATAGCCTTCATATTGATGATTTGACCATCGTAGATTTGGAAAGACATCTGGTCGATATAGGGCAGTTGATTGCCATCTTCATCGACCTTCCAATAGTAGGGATTTCGCTCAAACAAGATCTGCTGGGCTGGTGGTGGTACCTTCAAGATCCAGGGCCAAAGTCGCGGAATGTCGATGTTCTGCCAATCTGCCCGATCCTCAAACAACTGATACCAGAAATCGAAAGACTGCTTTTCCGCCATTTTGGCCAGTTGCTCCACCGGTACAAAGTCTGGGTGAAACTGCTTTAGGTAGTGAGCTGGATATTCGACCATCGGGTAGCTACGGCCAGAAGCTAAGGCTTTGAGAAAGAGACCGTAGGGGCTGGAAAATTTGAAGCGGACAGTGTAATCGTCGACCTTTTCGACTACCATAGGAATGCCATCTCGCTGATATTCGCGAGGGGTAGTTGGCGTCAATTCCGGATTCCGAATTACATGGTTGTACCAAAACAAAATATCATCCACGGTAAATGGCTGACCGTCAGACCAGTGTACGCCTCGTCTTAACCAAAAGGTGTAAGTCCTACCTTCATCTGCGATTTCCCACTTGACGGCCAAATTGGGCAAAATCTGTTGGGCCATTGGTCCCCAACGGACCAAGCCGTCGTAAGCCAGTCGGGCACGGAAGATTCCCACATCCGGGGCGCTGGTTCCGTATCGTTGCCACAGACCACCGTAAGGCCCATTTTGGTCGGGTGGATAGATGACCAACGGATCGGCAGGGAGACGTTCTGCCACCGGCGGCAGCGATTGTCGACCTAGCATCAGCCGATCCAGCATCGGCGATTGGTTGAACTCGCGTTCGCCAGTCCATTCACCGACGGTATGAACACCACCTTCCATCTGATCAAATTCCGCTTTGGTTAATGGCTTGAAAGCCGAATTAACCACTCCATTAGGCAGACCCGATTGCTGCAGGCTAGTATTAAGTGTTGCTGCCAACCGCTGTAAATCTTGTTTCTGTCCCCATTGGCCTAGTGTCCAGGTGAGACGAGACAAAACCACCACTAGCAGAATCAGGCCGAAGATAATGCCGGCAAACCGCAGGCCGATAGATGTCGTGGTTGGCAAGTATTTAAAGATTGGATTTGGAGGAGTTATTGATGATGGGTCAGTCTTCATAGGCATACTAAGCAAAGTAGCAACGAGCAAAATGCCCCGGTGTAACCTCTCTCAGGTCAGGCACTTCGGTTTTGCATCGATCCTCAGCATGAGGACAACGTGGGTGAAAGACACAACCCGTCGGCAAGTTGGCAGGATCGGCCACTTCGCCAGATAGTAGTCGACGATCACGATTAAGGCTGGGGTCGGGGATGGGTACAGCCGCTAAAAGCGCCTCCGTATAGGGATGTTTGGGTTGATCGAGTAATTCTTCCGTCGCACCTAATTCAACTAATCGGCCAGCATACATGACGGCAATTCGGTCAGAGATATGCCCCACCACGCTCAAATCGTGGGCAATAAATAGGTAGGTTAGGTGGAAAGACTCTTGTAGATCTTGCAACAAATTTAGGACCTGAGCCTGGACTGACACATCTAGAGCTGATACCGGCTCATCAGCCACGATTAGTGTTGGTCGTAATGCCAAAGCCCGTGCGATGCCGATTCGTTGCCGTTGCCCACCGCTGAAAGCGTGCGGGTATCGCCGCAGGTGTTCGGTTTTTAAGCCCACTTGTTCCAGAAGTTCACTGACTCGTGCTTCTCGCTCCGACCGATTTATCACCCCGTTGACCAATAGCGGCTCGCCAATAATATCTGCCACTGTCATGCGGGGATTAAGCGAAGAGTAGGGATCCTGGAAGATCATCTGCATATGTTGCCGCAGCGGGCGCAGTACACCTTCCGAAACTGTCGCTAAGTTGTAAGATTGGCCATTGACACTAAATATAATCTCACCATCCGTCGGTGATAAGGCACGTAAAAGGGTCCGACCGACCGTCGTCTTGCCAGAGCCGCTTTCACCTACTAAACCGAGGCATTCGCCCGGATAAAGGTCGAAAGTCACACCATCCACCGCTTTAACCTGCCCTACGATCTTGTTAAAGAAGCCGGCTTTGATAGGAAAATACTTCTTCAGACCGCGAACTTGTAGCAATGGGGACACATTCATTAGTCAGTCTCACCGCTAGTTTGACGAGTGAAGGCTATGGTGTCGACTGGTTGACGTTTGACACAAGCCGCTTGATGGTTAGTACCAACCTCAACCAGTTCCGGGGGAGAACCCTGGTCGCATTGGCCGTGGGTAAATTCCTCGCAACGGGGATGGAAAGGACAACCTGCAATCTGCTCAAACGGGCTGGGGATTGTGCCTTCGATGACTTTGAGTTTAGTCTTCGGTTTTTTGTCTCGTCCTGGAACCGAAGACAACAAGGCACGCGTATAGGGATGCTGTGGATAGTGAAATAGATCGAAGGCTGACGCCTGTTCGACCACTCGACCTAAGTACATGACAGCTACTTGATCAGCCATTTCAGCTACCACACCCAGGTCGTGGGTAATCAGCAAAATTGACATTGAGAATTCGGCTTGTAGATTTCGCATCAACTGCAGAATTTGGGCTTGAATGGTAACATCCAGAGCCGTAGTCGGTTCGTCGGCAATCAGAAGTTTTGGCCGGCACGCCAGGGCCATAGCAATTACTGCACGCTGTCGCAAGCCACCGCTCATTTGATGAGGGTATTGATGGAAACGCTCGGTTGGGTTGGGAATACCAACTCGTCCCATCATGTCGGCCACTTGCTGTTTGGCGTCATCTTTACCCACATCTAGGTGTAGCCGAATGGCTTCCATAATTTGGTTGCCAACGGTGTGGACTGGGCTAAGGGAAGTCATTGGCTCCTGAAAAATCATAGCCACGTCCTTGCCTCTGACCGACCGAATCTCTTTTCCTTCAGTTGGCAGATCGGTCAAAACCAAATCGTCTTCATTACCACGGTGGAGGGTGATATCGCCTGAAACGATGCGACCGGGTGGAGCAATCAGTTGAAGAATCGAGAAAGCGGTTACACTCTTCCCCGAACCGCTTTCACCTACAATGGCTAAAGTCTGGCCTTGCGGAATCTGTAAATTAACCCCGTTGACCGCTTGCACTGTTCCTTCGTCGAGGAAGAAGTGCGTTTTTAACCCATGAATGCTCAGTAAAGGGAGGGTTGTCATTTGTTCACTGATACTCTCGCTTCAACTGCGGTCGTAGGGGTCGGCGGCATCTCGCAGGCCATCACCCATAAAATTAAAAACCAAAACGGTCAAGATTACAAATACGGCTGGACTCAACAGCCAAGGATAAAAGGCTACCGTTTGGATGTTTTGGGCCTCTTGCAGTAAAACACCCCAACTGGTAATTGGTGGTCGCAAGCCCAAGCCCAAAAAACTGAGCGAGGTTTCGCCAATAATCATGCCCGGAATTGCTAAAGTCAAGCTAACGATAATGTGGCTCATAAAGGAGGGCAGCAAATGATGCCACATTATCCGGGGCTGGCTAGCCCCAGCCAACATAGCAGCAGTGGCGAAATCCTCCTCCCTTAGCGATAAAATTTTGCCCCGCACCTGACGGGCTAATCCTGTCCAACCAAAAATTGACAATACAACTGTGATCCCGAAATAGATCTGTATAGGTGACCACGTTGAGGGCAATACTGCTGACAAAGCCATCCAAAGCGGAATTCGAGGGAAAGAACGGATAATCTCGATGGCACGTTGGATCAGATTATCGATCCAACCGCCATAATAGCCGGAAACAACACCGATTAGCAAACCTAAGGAAAAGCTAAGACCAACACCAATTAAACCGATGGTCAGCGAAATTCTGGAACCGTAAATAATCCGTGAGAGGAGGTCTCGTCCCATCGAATCAGTACCCAGCAAGAACAGCGTTCCACCCGAGTCGACTCCAATCAGATGTCGGCGGGTTTCGAAAAGCCCCCAAAATTGGTAAGGGTGACCTTTGGCGAAAAGGCGAAGCGGATATTTTTGGCCCCGATCTTCTCGGTAGGATTTATGAAGGGTTTCGGGGTTTCTCCGCCCTTCCAAGCCGTAGACGAAAGGCCAAAGATGGAAGCCGTCGTCGGAGAAAAAATGGATTCGTTGTGGCGGTGCGTAAGCGTAAGAGGTGTCTTGAAATGACAGCGGATAAGGGGCTAAAAATTCGCAGAAAATTACCATCAAATAGAGGAAGAGCAACGTCATCGCCGACCAAACCGCAACTTGGTGTTTACGAAATTTCCACCACATTAACTGCCACTGTGAGGCGGTATAGAGGTTGGAATCCCGGGTGTTCGTTAAGTCATCGGCAAGAGCGGATACGTCTACCGGGTCGGTCTGAACTGGCTGCTGTGGATCCAATAGATTACGGGTGTCCCCTTTCAATCACTGTGGCATATTTTATCAAAAAATCGTTACAAATGACAGGATTAATCCGAAATGGATACCTATCGCAGATTCTCGGAAGGAAGCTACGAATCCTGTGCCGATTTGATTCAAGGCTGATTGTCCATTTTAAAAGCGATCGGGGTCAAATTCAGCCTCACGGATTGTATAACTAGGCATTTTGGCTATCTGAACATCGTCTTCGATAATCAAGATCCGTCTGTCGTCGTATCTATTACGCTTTTGCCTCCATCAGCCATTCAAGGTCAAATTGGTCGAAAGCAATCGTCTGATAAGGGTGGTCGTCTCCTCGCTCGTAGAAACAGCAAATTAGACCGTTGGGGGCTATGACCAGGTCAGAGTAGGCCGCAGGACCGGCATGGATCAGTCTGCCCTGATCCCATGTCCGGCACTCATCTCGGCTAACTTTGACTCGCAGTTGTTCGCGGTTTACGCTGGCCGGATTAGCAAACAATACCAAGTTTTGATCATCTTCAGCCGGGTTGTATCGGACCATACCGGCCTGACAGATGGGCTCGATCAACGTCTCCTCCCAGCAACCTTCACCCAATGTTAGCCCTTGATCCCGGCTCCAGGAACCGACGCGGCGCTTTTCCCCTACATAGTTGCGGCTGTTGAGATAAAGCGAGCCGTCCACCGTTTCGACGACGGTACACTCATTGGTCCCATTCTGGGCAATGCCACCGATATGCCAATGTTGCCCTCCATCGTCGCTGTAAATCAGGTGTGAATGGTAAGGATCGGTTTGACGGTTAAGATCGATGCCCACCATATGGTCGCAGGGAACTATCAATCGACCACGGTGAGGGCCGTGTTCCAACTGGATTCCATGAACTGGACCGGTAGCATACCAGGTCCAATCGGGTCGTTTGACACTATCCGTAATTTCGACCGGATCTGCCCATGTTTGACCATCGTCCTGGCTGCTGGTCATCCAAACTGTACGAGGGGCTTGTCCTTGAGTGATCAGTGTCTCTCCTCCATCGCCCAAATTATGGCAGAACAATAACACGATTTTCCCTGTTTGGCGATCTACAACTGGTGCAGGGTTGCCCGCTGTGTCACCGGCTCCATCTACGATGACCTGTTGGTTGGTCCATGTATGACCATTGTCGAAACTCCGTTTTAGAAGCAGGTCTATATGTCCAGCGTCACCGCCTCCTGTTTTTCGTCCTTCACAAAAAGCCAGCAACGTACCGTTATTGGTGACAATAATAGCTGGAATGCGATAAGTATGATAACCATCGCTACCGCTGACAAATAGGGATTGATGGGTGTAGTTCAACTATTTTCTCCTGTATTTAGTGATGGCATCCGAACTGCATCCGCACGTCGTAGGTGAATATTGTCTTCCATCGTATGAGGATATCGAGCCGGTTGGCCTGAGGCCTGATCGAGTTGTTGCAGATGGTCTTCCGATAGTCGCCAACCCAAACAGTTGAGGTTGCTTTCTAACTGCTGGGAGGAGGTGGCCCCGACGATAACCGAAGTTACTGTTGGTTGATCTAATACCCAGCGCAGTGCCACCGCAGCCATACTTTGGTCTAAATCCTCAGACACCTGACGAAGCGTTCTCAAAATAGCACGAACACGATCATTGGCATATTGATCAGGTGATGGGGACATGTTAGCGAAGCGACTACCGGCCGGTGGGGGTTGGTCAGGATCGTATTTACCACTCAAGAGACCGGCGGCCATAGGTCCCCAGACAATGACACCTAGCTCCTTTTCGTGGCAAAGCGGTAGGATCTCCTCTTCGATATCTCTGACGATCAGATTGTACTGAGGTTGCAAACTTTCGTATCGGGCTAATTTTTTTGCTTCACTGATCCAGAGAGCGTCACAGAGTCTCCATGCGTATTCGTTGCTGACACCGATGTAACGAACTTTGCCTTGGCGCACCAAATCATCTAAAGCGTACAGGCGCTCTTCCGTCGTCGTTTCACGGTCTACGTGGTGAATCTGATATAGATCTATATAGTCGGTCTGCAGACGACGTAAGCTGTTCTCCACCTCTTTCATAATATGCCGGCGGGAGGTACCGGAGTCGTTAATGTCGGTTCCCATTGGGTTGAAAACCTTGGTTGCTAGCACCAGTTGGTCTCGATTGCCGGTTTCCTTGACCAGTTGACCGAGAATCTCCTCAGAGCGGCCGTCAGCGTAGCTATTGGCGGTATCGATAAAATTGACGCCGGCCTCGAGTGATAGTCGATAGATCTGCCTCGACTGATCCTGGTCGATCCCCCATTCGGTATTACCAAAGGTCATCGTTCCCAAACAAAATCGTGATACTTTTAGGCCTGTCCGACCCAATCGCAGATATTTCATCATTATTTTCTCACTTACATTTCTTGCTTACACGCTTATAATTTAGCCGGGTTAATTTGACCTACATTCCTTTAGTTTTTCAAAATACCGCACAGTTCCGATTTTTCAACTCATCCTAAGTTTATCATAAAACAGATACTGTGTTTCGTCAAGTAATCCTTTGCGTTGTTGAAGTCAATTTGGTTCGGGTATAATTGATTCAAAAAATGGTAGAGTGGCTGTGAAAAATCTACAACAGGGGCTGATAACAGGTCTATTTGTCGGTAGCTTGGGAACAATTCCGTTTCTGTTCTGGCTCCTCGATATACGCGCTAAATTTCGATGTCCTCATTGTGATGAACCAATTTTAATTCAGAAACTGAAAGGAAACATAACACCGAAAATCGTGACAGATGAGACCGGTGGTGGGGATGAGTTGGAACCTAAAACTTCACCAGAAATTGCCTGAAGAAAGTTACCTGAAGAGGGCGTCTGAGATTGCTATTCGAGCATCCGAAATAGCAGATCAAAAACAGGGCGTTTGTCGGTTCGGTGGTGAAGCCGAAAGCGGTGCTGAATCTTTTTTCCCGTACCGGTCCGAATATCGAACCTCATCTTAATCTCGGTACCGGGAATGATCTCGTCCAAGGCGAAGACTTCGTAGAAGTCTTGCCGCCCTTCTGGTGCAATCGTAACGGGTAGGCTGTTGCGGATCAAACTGGGAAAAATGTTGGCCTGCGGGGCGCTGTAGAGTTCAGGCGTTCGCCAGTGGCGCTGAATCCGGGCTTGACATCGATAGTTGGAAATAGTGGCTGGTATCTGGTCATTGTCGTTGTAGATTCGCAATGAAATCAGAAACAACAAGTGGCCGCTTCGAGTGATGAAGCAGTTAGTCTGCTCTTCCAGCAACCCGATGTGGATCTTCGATTTCTTCGATTTAGCTGTATTTGATGAGATTAGCAGGAAATCGTAGACCCATCGAGCGATAGAGACCGACAAAGCCAGCAGGCCAACGATGAGCGCAAGGGTTGCACGATCCAATGCGGATTCTCAAACTTGCGTCTCAATTAACGCAATACTTTTGGGATCTAATTGAAGATAGTTTGGAATTTCATACCGATTACCGTCTATATCCTTAATCAGCAGACGCCCACCGTCAAACTGAGAAATTGCAGATCTAGAACTCAAATCGAACACGATTACTCCCCGGTCGGTTTCAACCTTCCATTGGGTGACCCCAAATCGCCGATTGATGGCTTGGAGTCGAGAAATAACGGGCATGAAGTAGGCTTTTTCTAAAGCGTCTTCCAATACTCGTCGGCTCTCACCGCTCAGTTGTTCCATGTCCTCGATCAGACAGATCTCTTCCCGCTCCTTGTTATCCGTTTGAATGGCAATGTAATGAGTGACATCAGTCAGCGGAAACGAGCGCGCAGGCACAACGGGGGTATGAACAGTACCATCAGGCAGGTGCAGTTCCAGATCACCAAACGAATTAAGCTTTAATTCAATTTGCTGAGGGTCAACAAACTTTAGTTCGTCTTCGATATTAATTGTATCCATTAGGCCACTCTCCAAGAGTTAGCAGTGGTAGTATTCGCCTTGTAAAAGGCCTGATCAACATAATATATATGCAAAAAACAGCTTTCGTGACTCTATTCGTAACCATGTTTCTCATCATGCTGGGATTTGGGATTATCATTCCACACTTGAACTACTTTGTGGTGAAGATGGGGGCGACCCCTTCTCAACTCGGTTTACTGATTGCCTTGTACCCGGCCATGCAGTTCCTCTTTTCCCCTCTGTTTGGTCGATGGTCTGACAAAATCGGCAGACGACCGATCATGCTAGTCGGACTAGTTGGCAATACGATTGCCCTATTGTCTTTCGGATTGTCTCGCTCACTTCTTCATCTATTTTTAGCTCGTGCTTTTTGGGGAACCACTACCGCCTCGCTGATGCCAACAGTGACGGCCTATGTAGCAGATATCACCGACGACGAACACCGGGGACAGGGCATGGGATTGATCGGGGCTTCCGTTGGCTTGGGTTTTATCGCCGGCCCGGCCTTCGGCGCGATTTTCGGTGACCTACACCACTGGTCGTTTATTACCGCGGGCATAGTCTCCGGGTTAAATACGCTGTTTGTGCTCCTATTCTTATCAGAGCCAACCGATCGAAACAAGGCCCGCGCTGACCAACCGAACCTTTCGCCACTGACTATGTTTACACATCCGCTGGCACCCCTGTTTCTGGTGACCTTTATCTCCAGTTTTGCTTTCGCTGGTATTGAAACCATCTTTCCACTGTTCATCAAACATCGATGGGGCTACGGAACCAGAGAAATCGCGATCATATTTGTAGTTGCGGGTCTAATTTCGGTTCTCATCCAAGGGGGGGCTATCGGTAGACTGATCAATCGGTTCGGCGAGTTTTCACTAGTTTTGGTTGGTCTACTATCGACAGTCATAGGACTTACCATCTTACCTCAAGCTACCGGTTTTCTGACTGTTACTGTCTACTTCTGCTTGGCCAGCATTGGCAACATAATTATCCGTCCTACCAATACTGCCTGGGTTTCAAAACGTGCTGAGACAGAGCAGGGGACTGTCATCGGGCTGATGAATTCTCATTTGAGCTTAGGACGAGTTTTCGGTCCTATCACTTCGGGAATGCTATACGCCGGGCTAGAGAAGTCCAGTGTTGCTTCGGGATTTTTGAATAGATTTCTCCAAATGCCAGATCCGATACAAACAGATTCCGCACACTTAAATCTGCTACAGTTAGCGATATCAGTTTTCGATTTACCTTATATTCCATTGGCCGCAGGCCTGCTTATCACGACGCTGTTATTGGTTCGACCGCTACTCAAAATCTGGGAATCTTAACGACTCGGTATCCACTCGCCGCCATCTACCCTTAAATTGGCTCCCGTAATGTGGCCCGCCTCCGGGGAGCTCAAGAAAACGGCGGTTTTACCAATGTCAGCAATGTCTGCGGCCTTACCTAGTGGCAGATCCTGCCAGGCGGCCTGGAGATCTGATTCGGACATGAACTTTCTTTCCCCAGGGGTATCGGTCCACCCCGGCTCAATCACATTGACGTTGATTCGATGTTCAGCTAGCTCACCGGCCACCGTATACGCCATATTGTTGATAGCGGCTTTGGACATGTTGTAAGCTACGGCTCCCGCAAAGGGGCGGAAAGAGTGAACCGAACTGATAATCACGATTTTTCCGCCTTTACCCCGCTCAGCCAGATGCTGCGCCACCAGGTGGGTAACGTGGAACACTCCCCACATGCAAACACCAATTGTTTTTTCAACATCCTCGACGGTGGCTTCTAAAAATCGCTGACGAATGCTCATAGCAGCATTGGCGACCAAAATATCGATTTTACCGAAGGTCTCTATGGCTTGATTAACCATCGACTCGACGGAGGTACGATCCGAGACGTCAGCGCCAATCACGATCGCTGACCGCCCTAAATCTCTTATAACCTGTGCTGTCTCCTCACCCTCTTCGGCGTGACTTCGATAATTGACGGCCACATCAGCACCTGCACGGGCTAATTCTATTGCGCAACCTCGACCAATCCCACGGGATGATCCGGTTACCAGAGCGACTTTCCCTGACAAATCTACCATTTTATTCCTTTCTACTAAAAGCGAAACCGGGCGGCTCGATATGCTCAATATAATATAAGTGTATACACGACTAAGACAACATTTTCAAGTTGGCTTCCAATTTTTGTTGTTCTGCTTCAAATCCGGCCAATTGTTGCCGTTTCTGTTCGACGACTTCAGCCGGGGCGCGATTGACAAAGTTTGGGTTGTCGAGTTGCCTGCGTGCGCTTTGTATCTGCTGATTTACCTTTTGCCACCTTTTTTGCAGTCTGTCCCGCTCTTTGTCCAGATCGATCACGCCTGCCAGCGGAATGTAAAGGGTCAATTCACCGACCACCGCTACGGCTGAAGCCGGTGGTTTTTCCTGGTTGGCGGCAATAGAAATCTGTGAAAACCGGGTGAATGCTGACAAGTATTGGGGCAGATGTAGGTTCAGTTCTTCCCGCACCTCTGCATCAGGGGCTTGAATCAGGATCTCAACCTGACTGGAAGGTGGAACATTCATCTCTCCTCTAACACTGCGGATTGCGTCGATAACGTCCATTACCTGACGCATCCGGGCTTCAACCGCTGGCAGGTGATAAGCCTGATTGACGGTGGGATAAGGAGCAACGACAATACTCTCGCATGTGCGATCAATCGGCAACCGTTGCCATATCTCCTCGGTGATAAAGGGCATGATTGGATGTAGCAACCGGGTGATACCATCCAGGATTTCAACAGCAACCGTTTGAGCCGTTCGCTTGGCAACCGGGTCTTCCGTATAGTAGAGCCGTTGCTTGATCATCTCTACATACCAGTCACAGTATTCATGCCAAATGAACTCATAGATCACGTGGGCCGCATCGCTAAAACGGAATTGCTCCAGCGCGTTCAGGGTATCTTCGATTGTCTGGTTAAAGCGACTTCGAATCCAGTGATCCGCCAATTGCAGGTTCAGATCAGCCTCCGGTAAAATCGAACCCTCTTCCAAGTTCATCAGCAAAAAGCGAGAAGCATTCCAGATCTTGTTGGCAAACCGCTTTCCAGCCTCAATCTGATATTCAGGTAGAGGCATGTAGGGGCTGGGAATTGTACAGTAGACAATGGCAAAACGGAAGGCATCGGCCCCGTACTGTTCAATGGTTTCAACCGGGTCGATGGTGTTCCCTTTCGACTTGCTCATCTTTTGACCGTGTTCGTCCGCTACCAGGCCGTGCAGATAGACATACTTGAATGGTACCTGGTCCATGCACTCCAGGCCGAGCATGATCATTCGAGAGACCCAGAAGAAAAGAATATCCCAACCGGTGACTAAAACCGAGGTTGGGTAAAAAGTCTGCAACAGATCTGTTTCTTCCGGCCAACCCATGGTAGAGAAGGGCCAGAGGCCGGAACTGAACCATGTATCCAGCACATCGGGGTCACGGTGGATATTGCCGGACCCACAATGCGCACAGGTGGTTGGATCTTCTAACTCGCAGGTAAGTTGATCACAGTCGTCGCAGTACCAGATCGGAATTTGATGTCCCCACCAGCGCTGACGAGAGATAGCCCACGGCTGTATATTCTCCATCCATTGATAGAACCGCCGGGTTTCACGTTCCGGAATGAAGACAATGTCACCTTTTCTGGAAGCCTCTAGGGCACGGTCAGCTAACGGTTTGACGTTGATGTACCATTGCGGGGAGAGATAGGGCTCAACCACATTATCGCATCGGTCGTGATGCCCGACAACATGTTGATGCGGTACAATCTTGAGCAGAAAGCCTCTCGATTCGAGATCGGCTACAATCTGCTTACGGGCAGTAAATCGATCCAATCCTTGGTAATCCGCCCCAGCATTTTCGTTCAGGCTACCATCGTTATTCAAAATATTGACCTGTTCTAGGTCGTGCCGATGACTGATCTCGTAGTCGTTGGGGTCGTGGGCCGGTGTTACTTTCAAGGCACCGGTTCCCGTCTCCATATCCACGTAATCATCACCGATAATGGGCAATCCCCGTCCTAAGATCGGCAAAACCACCGTTTGGCCAATTAAGTCACAGTACCGATGATCGGCTGGATTAACAGCCACCGCCGTGTCTCCCAGCATGGTTTCAGGCCGGGTGGTGGCAATCTCCAGAAATCGGTCGCTGTTTTTGATCGGATAGCGTAGATGATAGAAATGACCATCGATTTCGCGGGCTTCAACCTCCAGATCTGAGACCGCAGTCTGGCAGTTCGGACACCAGTTGACCATGTAGTCGCCGCGAAAAATCAGTCCTTTTTTGAACAGTTGAACAAAAGCGGCACGAACGGCCTGAGACAAGCCTTCGTCCAGCGTGAACCGCTCTCGATCCCAGTCACAGGAGCAGGCAATCTGCTGAAGTTGGTCGATGATCCGTCCTCTCGACTGATTTTTCCAATCCCACATTCGATCGACGAACCTCTCCCGACCAACCTCCTGGCGACTGGTTCCCTCTTCCAGTAACTGTCGTTCCATGATCAATTCGGTGACAATCCCAGCGTGATCGGTACCTGGCATCCAGAGCGTATTATATCCTTGCATCCGCTTCCAGCGAATCAGTGTGTCCTGGAGCGTATTGTCGAGGGCGTGTCCGGTATGTAGACTGCCAGTGATATTGGGGGGAGGAATCACAATCGAAAATGGAGGTCGCTCCGAGCGGCTCTCAGCCAGAAAGTACTTTTGGTCTAACCAGGTTTGGTACCATCTTTTCTCGATCTTCTGTGGGGTGTAGGTTTTCGGAATCTCCGTCATTTAACGATTACTCTCCGTTCATCTGTGATCTATTAATGTTGTTGTCACCAACAAGGGTAACAGTCACGCAGCTAACAAGGCCATTTAGCTAACGAGATCGCTTGGTTAGCGAGTTAAGCGAATATCTATTTTGTCCGTACCCTTTGGTCTCCCTTTTAATACGAGTGGGAATCGAACTTGTTAGGTCGCCAGATACCCTTTATCGACGGCTTGATCAATGATCGATTCGGCCTGATGCCAGAGGGTGACCGATCCATCTTCAATCGGACGGCAACGTACCATCACCTGCGCTTTGGAGACCCGGTTATGTCGCCAGGCGATTCCACCAGCGGCCATATTTTGCGCCAGCGGTAGAAACCGGTCTACGGCGTTGGCAAACCGCGATTCAGGTGTTACTCTAGCCTCGAACTCCTGCCACAGTTGATAGTAGGTCTGGCTCTGATCTTCCGGCAACAGCCCGAAGATCCGGTCTGCCGCCTTTTCTTCCCGCTCCGCCTTGTCCTGGTTGGCCGCTAGATCGTGGCAGTAGGTGTCACCGGCGTCGATTTCGACCAGGTCATGGATCAGTAACATCTGGATAGTTTTAAAGATGTTGATAGGTTGGTTGGCGTGTTCAGCCAACGTCATCACCATCAAGGCCAAATGCCAACTATGTTCGGCCGTATTCTCCAAACGATCGCCGTCACAAATATAGTTACGTCGGACAACCCCTTTTAGCTGGTCAGCCTCCTGTACAAAAACCGATTGCAGTTGGAAACGTGAGAGAGGCTCGCCACCAAGAACTGCACTCATCGGTTATCCTTCAGAACTAGGCAACGCAGTGGATACCAGTTCCTGGATATCTGTCCGGTAGACCCAGGACTCCTGTCCAACATAGTGGATGGCAAAGGCACGGCGAAATCGATTAAACGAATGGTTAGCATAGGATCCGTGAATCGTCAAACCGGTAAAAAACACCCCACCACCGGCTGGAACAGACAGGCGTCGAACTTCCATTTGGTCCAGATTGTCCATTTCAAAAGAGTACAGTTCCTCCGACCACTCTTTCCCGTTGATATCGCGCATCCCGTATTCCTGTACCCAACTGACATGCTCATCTGTATCTTGGTTGGGGTGCGCTGACAGTAAGCCGTCTTGATGGCTGTTTGGGACCACGCACAAGCCGCCGTTTTGCCCGTCGGTATCATCTAGCGCCAGCCAACAGGCCATCAGTGTCTCGGGCTCGTTGCGAATGTAAAGCGAATCTTGGTGGATGGCAATTCCCGGATGCGGTGCCTCCAGCGCTTTAAGTGGTGGCTTTGGCAAATACATGGTTTGTACGATCATCGGTTGGCTCTCTAGCAGTTGAGCCACGCAACCGGCAACCTTAGGATGATGAGCCAAGTGGGCCCACTGCGGGTCGACAACGTGGGTTCGCAAGCCCAATCGCTGTCTGTCCGGTTGTGCTTCGTGATGCAAAAAGGTTTCAATTTCTGCTGGGGTGAGCAGGTCGGGTACAACTAGATAGCCCGATTCCCGGTAAGATGTAACTTGGTCTGTCGATAGCATAGTCAATTAGTCG
>Ga0208128_1000367_pt1 | contig 18763 bp, 14 predicted proteins | sample ETNtaG_35_FD_185758 | JGI IMG/M metagenome (GOLD analysis project Ga0208128, IMG submission 185758) | Marine microbial and viral communities from oxygen minimum zone, Eastern Pacific Ocean - ETNP201306PF51B (SPAdes) (version 2) | ecosystem: Environmental > Aquatic > Marine > Oceanic ... | reverse complement strand
TTGATCAGCGGTATTAGTCCAAATCATATGCAGGTCCTATTTTCGACTAATCATCATCAAGGTTGCCGCCAAATCACTCATTTACCCCACCAAGCACTCAAAATTTTATACGTTACCTATAGGCGGGGTAAAGACTCGCCTAATTGCGTTAAAATCCATAATATTTTTACTCCCATTTCACACGTGGTCCGTCTACATAATCCAAAAATCGATTGGCGATGTCTGCCTGAATGGTATTACCTGTACGCACCGTTACACGCCACCTAAACGTCAACGACTCGCCTTCGGGTAAATGGTAATCGGGTTTAAACATCCAGCAGTTGGGTGCAAACAAACCGTAACCACGCACATGCCAAGTAGTTGGATAGCGGAAGTTTTGCGGATGATCAAAAATGGCAAAACCAACGGTTTCATCACCAACAGGGCCATAATAATCCATCCAATGAGATGGCAATGACCAGCACCCCTTTTCATCGGTTGCACCGTAAGTATTACGCATATTGCCCTCAGCATTGGCATTCATCGATGGATTTACACGAATGCACAAAAAACCGCCTTCTTTGGTATCACCAATCGTCACTGCACCATGCGATGCTTTAAGCGTATGTGCAATATCGAGTACCACCACATCCCGGCTCGAATCAAACAACCGATAAAAACGGCTATCGGTCATTAATGGGCGGTCACCTTCATACCAGGTATTATCTGATTCTATTAACAATGACAGCGGATTATGAGAAATTAAAATATCATCTTGTGCGGTGTGTCCAAAACCAGGGCTGTCCGGTCGTTCATTCCAGCAATCCACGCCGTTAATCGCACCTTGCATCAGGGTTAGTCCACGTTGCCACGGATGTTCGCCTTCGCCCCAGGCTTCCATAGGCTCACGCAACATATTAGTACCATTAGGTGATAAAATGGGGTTAATAACCGGCTTGGGATAATTTGTAGTGTGGTGAAACCTCATAAAAGGCGAGCCGGCTACTTCAACATCCAATTTACCATCGGCATCATTTGTCGCAATGCCTGTCGCAGAATCTGCAGTATCTAATTCTGACACCTCAAAATTCACTTCTGCCTCACCTTCAAGGGCAGGCAAATTGACGTGGTATACAGGAGAGGATGGATCGCGTTCGGCTATCAGCCTTCGACCTGCTCCCGTTAATTGTAACAGAGGCGATTCGCACCCTTCTGGAGCAGGAATACTTGCCAGATGTTCTGGACGAGTACGCGGAATAGAGAGCGTCAATTTCATGTGTTCAATCTCCTAACAATAAATGGCCTGATATTTCGAACAGGTTGAAGGTAACAATTTTTAGGCACAAAAAAAGCCGAGGACTGACTCGGCAGGGTTGGGATGTGCTTTATTTTGAGTAAAACTAAGTGCCATGATAGCAGAATTGATCTATTCTGTCAATGCACAAACCTGTTTTTTCACAGAGGGGAGGTTTTCCTCACCAGTACTTCACCACAAACAGCAATTTTAATCTAACCACTAACGGTTTTGGTAGCCATACGGTCAAGGGAAAACCCCATCAGCGGTGATCGCTAGTGAGGTGAAAGGAGTTTGATAAAACGATTGGTATTAAAAACAGTAGGCTGGGACTAACACTGGATTCAAGCTTGTTGACCAACCAAATAACCAAATAAAATTTAAGCAACTACGCACTCACTGATACCCGCACAATAGATAAACTCGTGTAGAGGAGAGGGCAATCAGGCGGGTATTAACACCCCTTATTTGGTACCCTTTCCATTCTCCCTGTAGGTGGTGAAGGTAGTGAAAAACTACGGCGTAGCAACAGTTTGGGCTCTGGTTGGCCGACGACTGGTGGAAGATACTACCGTAATGAAAAGAGACCTGCCACTATCCACCGGTGCCGGCAACATTGAGCGATGTCGAGTGGCATCTGTAAATTGAATGGTTGGTCCGCTGGGGTTGCGTGGAGTAAACCGGGCCAAGATGTGTGCCCTCAGCAAAAAAGAGGCGCCCGTTGCCCATGGTGGCATCGTCTAGCGCCACCCAGGCCGTTATCAATCCATCCTTATTTGTCTGGATCAAAATAAAAGTTGTCCTGGTGGACCAGCTTGGCCACGCTTCCGATGAGTTGCTCCACACCGCCGACCAGGACCGGATGGCTCGCCATCCGGCGAAAGTGTACTCTCTCGTGGACCGGTTGGTCCAGTTTGCGCAGCGTCGGTTCAGCCACCTCCTGTTCCAAAAAGTAGGCTTTCTGTGTTTAGTGTTGATTTTTATCCGTGCATCTTTGGTGGTGAATTGCCAATTGACTTTGGCATTCTTGGTCTTTCTGGCTTTCTGCCAAGCGAGCACCTCTTTTTTACCTCGGAGATGTTGTTAATCCACCGCTTTAAACATTGTCCGCTTAAGACATTTAACTCAATTTCGGTCATGTTTAACCAACTACCATGCTTTGGGGTCTACACAAATTCAAATCGATTCCAAAGGGCTTTGGCTTTTTCCGGCGGAAATGTTTCATACAGGGCGCCGGGGCCATGGGCATTCAGATTGTCCATAACCAATGTGATGAGTTGTGCGTTCTTGTATTCATTAGCGATTGTTTCCAGGAACTAAGCCCAGTCGCACTTGGTTTTTGTTTCAAAGATATCTAAGAATCGCTTTCCTACTAACGGTTCGCAGACCAGAAACACATTATACGTTCCACCGCGTCGATACTCATAATCGTATCTGGCCGGTTGAGCGGGAGAAGTCGCCAGAGGACCTTTTACTTCAGCCATCAATTTTTTGGAGATTCATCCAGGCATAAAACAGGACGTTTGGGGTTATAAGGGCGTTTATAAACGTCCAGCACCATCTCCATATTGGCGACGAAACCGCTGCTTTGTTTGGGAGGAATCACCCATCTCTTTTGTTGCCAGGGCTTGATTTCGTTTTTTTAAATGGACCTCTGGCAAAAAGAGGGAAATGTTAGAATTAAAGGACCAGATCGCAACAGATAAAAGATCGATCCGAGTCAGGTTTCAAACGGTTAACCGCCGTTAGTGTGGGTCTTTTCCGACAAATGTTGCCAACCTTGTTTTCTCCAACCAACCGGGCCAGACCAGCCCAGCTAAGTTGTAGCCACCAACGGCGGATCAGATTGATGTCTTGGAGAGAATATCGAACTCAGTACCACATAGCCCCAGCCGATGCGGTCAGCCAGTCGACCGTTGTCCGCACTATACAACCAGTTGAAAATAGGTTGATCCAAGGTCGACCGTTCCGATGGCCGAGCAAAAGAGAGTTGCTTGCAAGCCAAACCAACATCCAAGGGGTGAGAGTAGATGTCAGCGAGCAAGCGATGGAACGAGCTAAAAAAACAGCCTCGACATTACAGCGGTCAGAAAAAAACAGACACCGCTAGCCCAACTAATCATCAACCAATACAGCTGACAAATCATCTCCGACCGAAGGTCGGCTACCGCTTTCAGTAGATTAGTTGTCGGGCCGATTCTGGCCATCAAGGCGGGGTTAATTTGCCTGCCAAGAACTGATGGCCAAAGAAGAAATCTAAACCTCTCCCCTTAAGCCGGCCAGAGAAAATGATCCCTCAGCATTTAGGCGGAGGGCGGATTCAGATTGAGCCTGTGATCGACAAACTAAAGGTCTGTGCTATTCGGTGCCAGCCTGATGGCAAGCGACGACGAGGTTTGTGACTCGGTTTTAATTTGATGGCTGCCATCTACAATCTGGAACTCAAACTCAAATCCTGACTTATGCAAGAGGTCTATTATTATAATCTAGCTTTACTTCCGTGAAAGTTAATAAGTCAGATTAACCAGATTGGATAATTAGGCTAATGTCGCTGATGCGATTCCAGTAAAGTTCAAATTCTTCAGATTGACGCGATATTCAAAACCTGTTAAAGCAGATATTCTTTCGCTGTCACTCTTATTCTCCTCTCCTGTTGATATCCAACTCAGTCAACCCTGCCAAATCCTCTTTGGTAATGGCATCTCCTGCATTTTTACCCAGTGCTTTCTCCAGTGCTGATCTTAGGTTGGGATCAGAAATCTCAACAACCTCTCCCTAAACAGAACCAGAGACCAAAACAATCAGCAAAAGTAATAGACCAATACGTTTGATCTCAATTGCTCCTATTCTCAGATTTCAATATTCCCAAGTTTCAAAGCGGATCATACTTGTAGTCTAATGATGGAAGTAGGCCCAATTGAGTGTCAAAGTGCTAGAAGGATTCAAAGCGTTAGTAGGATTCTCTGTCTCAATCGGGCAAAACCAGTATATTTAAGCCTTGTGTATTTTTGTGAAGTAATATCAGGCAAGATTGTCAGGCAATAAAACATGTGTCAAATATACCGACCTGCCAAAACACCCGTGCAGGTATGATATCCCCGGTTGAGGTTGAAGGCCTAGTCTCAACTCGTAGACTGCGGACAAAATGGTCGACCAACCATTTTTTTTATTCCTAAAAATGGAGGCAGAGTAGATCCTGTCGTTTAGTAATCTTCAACCATATGTTTGGTCTATCCTCAGTTTTAGCACTTTACTGTAATGTACGTCGTTACCCCATTTGGATGGAGATCTCCCGAAGAGACTGGAAAATTATGAAGTGTTTGCAGCATGTTCACCAGGGAAAGTTATAGGAAGGCTGATGGGCAAAACGCTTGGTGGTGATGTCAAGGTTAACCTGGGACTGTGGAGGTAGGTAAACAGTCAAGCGTGTATCGTTGATGGGCAATGACACCTCTTCGCCCGACAACAATCGGTATGTGGCGTCAGAAAACTGGTGTTCGGCGTAGGCACCGGCCTGGACGATCACCTCCCGTGAATCAGTCAGGCTGAGATTGACCAAGTGCAGCACCGTGCGATCCGAAGTCAGTTCAGAAACCAGGGCCGCAACATCCGGTGGTAGCCCCGGTCGCCTGTTTACCGGATCGAAATGTCGTACCCGCGACATCAATAATCCACCGTTGTAAAATGGTAGTGGCGCGCCCATGGTCAGGTTAACCAGCCCTTCGATACTGACTGGATTACGGTAGATGAGGTTGAATCCATCGTCCTCTTTGGGTTGATGCTGGCGGATCTCATCTAATCGGCCATTCACCTGAGATATGTTGTACTTGAGGATCTCCTCCGGATATGCTGGATATGTACCGTCCAGGTAAGCTAGCCAGGCGGCTTCGTGTCCCCCATGGTCCTTGGCCATAAAACGGCTGATCGGTTCGATTCTCTCCCAATCGTGCGACCAACGTGCTTCAGGATCATGATTGTGGATTTTGCTGACACGATCCCGATCCATCGGATCCATCGATATGTTCCACAGATGTACCGGGCCAACCGGATCCATGGGCATGAACTTAAACCATCCATTGACCTCTTTGCATGTCCCGTCAGCGTTCCGCAGCACTGGCAGGAACGACATCGGTTCATTGACTATCTTTCCCGCTTGGCCATGCTTGTGAGGGACATAGATGGTATCGTTCTTGATAATACCGAGTCCAATCAACAGGTCAATCTGACTACGCGGTAAGTCGAGGTAGGTGGGATCACCGGTCACCAGTAACGCATTTTCAGCGGCCATCCCTGTAGATTGAGCGTACCCGCCCCAGCCGTGGTAAACGGTCCAGCCGTAGAAGCCGCCATACCACTTGCCATCGATATACTCTCCGACCTTACCCGACAAACCGACATTATCGGGCAGAATACCCCCGTTCTTCTGCACGCGCTCGATCCAGACGTCGGTGTATTCGGTGATCCACCTGCGGTACTTATCTTCACCAGTAGCCAAGAAAGCGTTGAGCATCAGGCTGGTGATGGCCAAGTTGATAGGGCCATCGCCGCGTACCCACCGGCGATGCGCTGTTGCTGACATCTTTTTCATGTTATCGCCCTCGTTCAGTTCAGCGAAGCTGGCAATCCCCGGCACGTCGTAAAACGGAAGTCCGTAGTGGTCCATAGTCCAGACATACTCCCAGGGCTCATCGGGTATCCAGGGCAGTGGTCCGGTACTGCCTGTACGCGTACTGAGGACCAGTTTGCGCTCCTCATCGTAGTTCTTGACACTAGGATATTCATTCAGGTAGAAACCGGCGAAACGCTGCGCACGATCCATGAATTTCGGGTCGGACGGATCTGCTAGACACAGGGCATAAAATAGTTGAAACCCTTCACCCTGATGGAACCAGTCATCACAGCTATGGAACTCGTTCTGTACCGTGCCGTTATCGGTAAAGTGTTGGGTAATAGTCTCCCATTGTCGCTTAGCCAGCGGTAGGAAACGGACATCACCGCCCAGCGAGTAGAACATCGGCCAATTGTGGAATGTTTCGTAAGAATCGTCTAGCTTGCCCCAGGAATTGTAGCGGAAGGCGCCGTCACTCTGCAGATACTTTTCGATGAACACGTCAGCCGATGTGTTCATCCAGTCGATAAGTTGTCGTTGTAGCACAGCCCACTTTGGCGGCTGGTCGAACGTTACCGCTGCATCAACACGCGGGAATCTGGACCGGTCAGCGTCGGCCCAACAGTAGTTCGCGCACCCCCAAATCAGGATTGCCATCACCATCAATCCGATGGCCTTGCTTGCCCACTGTATCGAGCCGCCGTCAGTAGGAGCCAGACTCACAGACCTTTTTCTTATCTGCTCTTCCTGTGTTTGGCCCGGTGAGACAAAGGTGAGGAAGAGAAAAAACATAGCTGTTGTCCGCGTCGACGTGTACTTGGATAAGTGTGTCATAGTAGATCTCCGGTTTGGTATCTGAATTGTCGTACCCTCAAGTGCCTTAGCTTCAAGTGCTGTACCTGTCCCTCAGGCACCCATTTTTGCCCGTTTGAAAAACACTTTTCCTTGGATTGCAAGTATTAAGTGCAACCAGGTGGTTGAGAAAATACCACAAGAGATACTTGCTTGCAAGTCCAGAAAAATCCAGGCAAGTCTAGGCGTCTCCCAGGAGTAAAATTTAATCCTTTCTTCACCACAGAAATTTGATTCTTGGGGTAAATACTGACAATAAGCCTATTCTTGCCAGTCCTGGCAATCGTGCGAATCGCCTCGGTTTTTGTTGAACTGGCCTGAGACCGGTTAAGAGCATTTGCAAATGGACCTAGATCTTTAGGCCATTTAGTAGTATATACATGCTAAGATTTCCTTCCATGATATATAATATAGAGGAGACTTACGCGCCAGATCCAGGCGCAGTTATAAAGGGGAGTAAAATGGATAAAAGCAAACTGGCGATCAACGGCGGCGCTAAATCGATAGAGGCGTTTGAGGGCACTGGGCAACCAAAGATCAACAATGAGGAGTTCCTGGAAATGGCCAGTGTCTGGGGTTATTCTCAGGAGATTATCGACAAAATAAAAGAAGCCATTGAAAAGGACGATCTGGGCGGCGGGCCGTCTCTAGTGGCCTACACTCCAGCGTCCAGGATGTACCAACTAGCGGAGAGAGCCGCTGAACTGTTCGATGTCAAGTACGTCATTCCGGTCACCTCTGGTACGGCAGCGTTGCATAGCGCCTATATCGCGGCTAACATCTGCCAGGGCGACGAGGTCATCGTGCCTGGATTTACATTCATGGCTACAGCGATGGCGGTGGTGGTGGTTGGTGGCCTCCCGGTTTGGTGCGAAGTGGACGAATCCATGACCATTGATCCGGCCGACTTGGAAAAGCGTATCACTCCCCGGACTAAAGCCATCGCCCCGGTTCATATGAACGGCTACGTTTGCGATATGGACGCGGTTATGGACATAGCAAAGCGTCATACGCTGAAGGTAATAGAGGACTGCGCTCAATCATGCGGTGACTCTTTCCATGGGCAACGGGTGGGAACTATCGGCGATCTTGGTTGTTTCAGCATCAGTTCCTACAAAACCACCGGCGGCAGTGAAGGTGGTCTGATCATGACCAACGACGAGAAGCTATACTATCGCGCGCTACAGTGGGCGGAGGCTGGCGGCTTGTGGCGTCCTGATCGCTACGCCCTTTCTCGCTGGGAAGACGAACTATTCTGCGGCGTGAACTACCGGATGCCTGAATTGTCCGCGGCAGTGAACCTTGTGCAGCTTGGAAAAATGGACGCCCAACTGGACCGCTGGCGCACCAACAAAAAACGCATACTGGCAGGTTTGCCGGTCTACAAAGAGATAAAGCCTCAGGCAATCCATGATATTGACGGTGAGCACGGCAACAGCTTGGGATTCTTCGCAGAAACTGCGGAGGAGGCAGAACGACTGGCATCTATTCTGAGTGCGGAGGGCATCGGTTTCAACACCAAGGGTCGAAGCGACGGACGCGACTGGCACATATATAAGTACATGAGCCCCATCATGAACAAACTCCCGGCGACATCGGACGGTTATCCATGGATCGACCCCAAGACGGGGAAGGAATTTCCAGTGGAATATTCACCAGATATGTGCCCGCGTACTCTGGAGCTCATGAGCCGCCGAGTCAACACAGGGATAGACCAGTGGTGGACCGAAAACGACTGCAAGCAGGTAGCTGCAGCCATGACAAAGGTTTTTGACGTCCTCTGCACTCGTGACGCGAAGGGCGGAAATTGGCTTGAGTTAGCGGGGCAATAGTTGAAGCTGTTTCGCTAACGAGTCGTGGCGATATAAATTGACCACTAAGCCTAATTGGACCTAAAATTGATTCCACCGCTATCAACTGAGTTGGCCACTATAACCCAACTTAGTCGTCATAGTCTTTAGGGCCTCATATCCTTTAGATAGCATGTTAGCAGAAAAAGGAACAACAATATGATAGACCGTGTATTGGCCGTTCTTTCTCACCGCTGACCCTGCATTTCTGCCATCGAGTATGGACATCAATCAGGACTTTTGCTATGCTAAGCCGCTAGGGATCAGCATGAGACAATGAGCGGGTTTGGGCTGTGTAGCTCATCTAACCATCTAGTAAAGGAGATACATTCACTATACCTCTGACCGCCTCACTAGCCGAATTGCTATGAGCTTATATCAAAGGAAATTATATAAAACTGTTATCTAGATTACAGTGTTTGGTATTGATAGGTTTTACCCCTCGGCAAAAACTTGCTCGGTCTGTGGTTTTGTGTTCAAAGAACTTGAATTGCGTGAGTGGTGGTGGGGATACGCTGAGTGTGGCACAGTTTTGGATCATGACCGAAATGCGAGTATGAATATTCTTAGCGTTGGGGCGTCAACGATTGGGTTAGGTGATATCAGGCAGTCTTTAGCTGCAATTGCCGTTCGACCTCAGAATCCTCGCCATTCATGGCGGGAAGTACATCAAGGGAACGCGTCAATGGCGGTTGTCTATATGGCGACGCCTTCTATGATAGACAATGAAAGGAACGATTATGGGCGAAATAAGTTATTTCGATGCTTGCTGTTACCTGGGAAGGCATGTGCACATACGCCAAGGCCAACCTCTGAGACGGCTGACGAAATCATAGCCGCTATGGGTCACTTCGGCATCCATGAAGCACTCGTGGTTGATGTGTTATCTCGCGAGGTAAACCCTATGGCGGGGAACAAGCGGATCCTCCATCGAACAAAGGACTGTCCGCGTCTTCATCCCGCATGGGCTGGACTGATGTCCCACAGCCGCGAGATTTTGTGGTGCAGATGAGAGAATCAGGAGTCGGCGCGCTGTTCCTTTTCTATGGCCAGTTCGATATACGACGCTTGGACGACTAGGGCGTGGACAATCTGTTGGAAGCGCTAGAGGAATTAAGAGTGCCTGTGTTCCTCTGTCCAATCAACTGGCGTTCTCAGGCGATGGACGCAACGGATTGGTCGAACGTTGTACGGATCTGCCGCAAATTTCCCGATCTACCAGTGATAGTCACCGAAAACCGGACGTACAAAAGTCAGCGCGCAGGCTATGCGGCTCTGGATGCATGTCCCAACCTTCGGTTCGATCTTTCCTCGTGGTGGCTTCATCAACGGATCGAGTTCATTAGCCGGGAATGGGGAGCCGAACGGCTGGTCTGGGGTTCCCAATTGCCGGAGCGCAGCCCTGGGGTGCCTATAATGCAGCTCAACTACTCCGATATTTCCCCGGAAGAGCTTTCTCTCATAGCGGACTGCAATATGCGAAATCTGCTTTCCTGGAATGATAATATAGAGTTCGTGGGCGGATCAGTAGAACTTCCTACCCCCACTGATCCGCTTCGTCATGCGGCCCGCGAGCGCATATCGCTGCGGAATGAGGAGTTCTATGACTGTCATGGGCATATGGCTGGTGTACTCCGCATCACGTAGTGGAGGGTAATGCGCAGGATCTAATTGATGAAATGGACAAGTTCGGGATCCGCACCTGTTGTGTCTTCAGCCTCGAAGGAGTGTTCGGAGACGAAACTTATGGAAATAACTAAGTCGCGGCGGTCGTCAAACAATACCCGGATCGATTCATAGGATTTACGCTGCTGAATCTGAATCACGGCGAGGCAATCGTCAGGAAAGAGATGGAACGCGGTCTGGAAATGGGCATGCGCGGCATCAAGCTCATCAACGCTTATCATGGTTACCCGGAGGAAGATCCGCTGGTGGATGTGGCCTGCGAATTCGCCGATAAACACGGTCAGTTTGTTCTGCATCACGGTTGGGGATCGCCAGCGCAAATAGCGAGGCTATGCGAGACATACCCCAACGCTTGTTTCTTCACAGGACATGCCACCTCAGCATATGGAGAGGTAACCAGGAGGTTTGACAATCTCTTTATCTGTACGTGTCCGCTGCTCGGTTGGGAAGAAGCGGAGCGTCTCGTAGAAATCTATGGCGCTGACCGGATCCTCTTCGGCTCTGATCTGACCGATCTTCCCATTGGGTGGGGGATGGCTCAGATCATCTATGCGAAGATTTCCGAGTCCGACAAGCGCAAGATTTTAGGCGAAAATCTGAAAGCGCTTCAGAGAAAAATCGAGAAAACCCCAATGCCATAGCCCAGAGCGGAGAAGGTCCGTCAAAACTTCGCAATTGTACCCACATCAACCCCGAAGACAAAAGCAAAGTCATTGAACAAGTCATTGAACAGATGTCTCCTCTATGAACATATAGTCTCTGCTGTATCTATCCGCCTTCAGGTTCTCGTAAAAGTCTCTGAACGTAAAGGTGGGTTCCCATCCCAAGATCCGCTCTGCTCTAGAAATGTCATCGATTTTCCAGAGATCCTTGCTGTCAAAGAGCGCTTGTAGGTCGACGCCATATTCCATCAGCAAAGCAACTGCTCTGGGGTAGTATTTCTCGATAACCTGCTCGGGGTTGGTCCGCAGCATCGGTACATCCTCCTGTGCGAACTCGGTTGAATTGGACAAGAGGAATACTTCTTCCTCAATGTCTTTTGATTTACCAATTTTACTTTCTATCCTTTCCACTTGCTGAAGATTCCTGGCAATCATTATTTTAACTTGGTCGGTAGTAAATTTCCGTAAGTGAATATTTAATTCGGTTAATCCTATAGCACCGTTTTCGGTGAGGTAAACTTGCCGACCAATCTCGATTAGATATTGATCCATCATTATTTGCCTCTTGATACCAGAGTCAAATGATAATCACGAATGATCTTCTTGTTCTTGTTGATATACCTCTGGATTGCTTGCTCAGTGATAGCACTGATGGAAGTATCTCGAATGATTGCCAATGTGCGGATGGATTGTTTCAATTTTGGACCGATCCTTGCCTGATGCAGTCTCTTACTGCCTTGACTGTACCAATTTCTGCTCATTTTATTTTCCTCTACTTGGTGTATTTGGTGACTGCTAAAATAATCAACTGCATCTATGTAGCAAAAATTTGATTTTCAGCAGTTGGAGAGAAATAGAGTTTTGAGATTGGGCAAGGTGACTTTCGGTTGCAGTTGAAGATCGAATTAGATTGGTCAATATTCGACTCTAAACAGTGAAATCCCACCCCAAAAGTGTTATGACAACCTTCACAGGGTAGAAGAATGAAGGCCTGAAAAAGACACACTTGACGACACAGAATGGTGTCTGTTATAGTGTGTTGAGAATCGTTGAAACTCTTACTATATCAGGAAAAATGGAATAGTTTAAATCGGTTGAAGAGTCTAGATTAGACTATGTTACAGTTTCTAAGCCCGATTTTTTTGGCAATTGGCGCCACAGCAGCATCTCTGCCGATCATTATTCATTTACTTAATCGTTTCCAAACTCAGCGGTTCATCTTTAGCACTACCCGTTTTATCCAAAAATCCACCTACTCTAACCAGCAACGTTACAGGCTTAAGGAGTTATTACTACTGTTACTGAGAGCTTTAATTTTGTGTTGTCTGGGGGTGGCCTTTGCCAGACCATTTTGGCCACACCATCAGGTGCTCGAAACTGTTGATCGGCAACGAAACGTGGTGGTCGTACTCGACTGCTCCTATAGTATGGGAGCATCTGCCAACGGGTCTAATACCTTTACGATGACGAAACAGCTAGTTTCAGAAGCGTTGGATCAATTGACTTCACAGGATAAATCAGCCTTGGTGCACGTTTCGAATTATGCCAAACCGGACAAATTGCTGGATGAAAATCATCAGTTAACTCAGGCCGTCGTTGATAGTGCTCAACTGACCTGCCGGGGGACTAACTTGCTCAGTGGTCTGCAGATAGCAGGTGAACTCTTACAAAACGCAAAAGGACAAAAGGAGATCTGGCTAGCTAGCGATCTACAAAAAGTAGGTTGGTCTCAGCTCTTAGCCACGATTGATGAAAGTGACCAACTCAGTTCAGGTCGGAAAAGCATCAATATTCCTTCAATTAGATTGCTGACTACTCCAGATCAATCGGCTTCACCTAATTTAGCCGTTACTGACCTAGTTGTTCCCCAGACGATTGGTTCAACTAAAACGACCGTCCTGACACGAATTCGTAATTTTGGGCAGGTTAAGCAACAGACAACGGTCAACCTTTTTTTAGATGACAGGCAGACCCAAAGTAAGCAGATAACAGTTGAGCCTCAGCAGATTATGGATGTTAAGTTTCAAACCGAAGCGTCAACAACAACTGGGTTGCGCACGACACAGCATAAAGGGTTTGTTGAGATCACCGACCAATCAGTGCAGATCGATAATCGTCGTTACTTTTGTACTCAACGTATTCGTCAGATTCGTTTGCATCTAATTCATCAAGTTTACCCTCAACTATTCCCGCGAAAGCATGTCCTAGATTCTGCTCGAGGACTGGAATCGGAGAGTCCCAATGAAATGTTTTATCTGCAGAAAGCACTACAAGCAGGTCAGCAGATCTTGCCCGTCAACTGGACAGCCTCAACCCAACTACCAAACGGCCAATCATTAGAGACTGCTTATGACTTGATGATTGTACATGGTACCTCATTGACATCAATAGACCTGGCTAAATTGCTTACCTTTGTCCAGCAAGGAGGTGGGCTATTGATTGCCGGCAGTAATACAGATGCGAGCGATAAATTTCCCCCCAACTCTGACCAGAAGGCCTCTCTTTTGGCTTCACTGTACCCCTGCCAGTTTTACCCTCAAACCAACCCAAGATTGGTACGATCAGGGGTAATGTCAGCATCTCGTTCAACAGATACATCCACAAGGGCAAAAGATTCCGGCTCCGATCAGAGGTTAGCATCTTCGAGCCGCCCCAAGATTGACGCAGCTGGAGAAATGGTCTTAACTGAAATAGATTTCAACCATCCGCTATTCCGCTCATTTCAGCAGCAATACCAAGGCGATTTTAGCCAAATCCAGTTTGATTGGGTTGCGCCTTGCTTACCTGATGCTGAGGCGGAAGTAGTTGCTAGTTTTGAGGATGGAACACCGCTACTGATCGAGAAGTCTGTTGGTCTAGGCCGGGTGATTTTCCTTAATACTCGACTCGACCGGCAAGGAACCGATTTCCCCATTCGTTCCATTTACTTGCCGTTTCTTCATTCGGTAATCCGGTATCTAGTTCTCTATTCAACTGACCAATCCAGTTCCTATACTGTTGGCGATGTTCTTGACCTGGCAACTATTTTTCCGAAAGATGCAACAACAGCTGTTAACCGAGCGATTTCTGTCTATGACCCCGTTGGTAAGGAACACCGAATCAGCGCTCAATTAATGGGAACACCAATTCACTTCTCTGAGACAGAATTACCGGGGATATATCAAATCTATGGGCCCTCCATTAACGCCCAGGGCAAGCCTGATCATCCGATTGCTCGGACGAGTCAGTACCAATATTGGGTTATTAATCTAGATACGGTTGAATCCGATCTGGGGTCTTACGACCCGGATGAGGTTATGAGCATGATAAAAGCGCCAGTTGAGGAGAAAGAGAACAGGGCCAACCCGCAGATATTTAATGGACCTGAGGCGTTGTCTACTGTGCAAAGAAAGGCTGAAGGTCAGGCCATAACAATGGAAATGGCGTCCCGATCCTCGCTTTCGCGGGTAGAACGCCAACAACAAATTTGGTGGTTTATAGTACTGGGGGTGTTACTACTATCGATGGTTGAGATGTGGCTCGCCAATCGTTACTAAATTAGTAGTTAATGGCTAGCTCGCTAAAAAATCGATAGCTGAGCACTATTCCAGAAAACTCAGTCGTGGGCATTGCACAAAACTTTGGGTTCTTGGCCTGTCAGAAAAGCTTCACGCACAATGTTCTCTGGAGAGCATTTACCTTCGTAGGCCAATAGGCCAGTCTCCTTGTCGATTTCCTTGAAAATCACGCCTGCTGGCAAGCGAAAATCCTGAACCTCACCCCGAAGACCGTCCAACATGAATCTAGCCCAGATTGGCAAAGCACCTTTGGCACCCTCCTGATCAGCACTTTTTTGTGGATCGTCAAATCCGACCCAAACGCCAACCGATAAGTTTGGGACATAACCGGTAAACCACGCATCGGTGAAGTCATTAGTGGTTCCCGTTTTCCCTGCTGAGGGTCGCGTTAAACCCATTGTTCTGACTCGCCTTCCAGTGCCATTCTTAATTACACCTTCTAACAGGTGTGTCACCAGGTAGGAGACATTTTGATCCAGTACTCGATGACGACTAACCTGATTTTCAATCAGAATCTCACCCGCTCGATTTTCCACAAACTGGATCGAAATCGGTTTGGCATAAATCCCTTCGTTGGCAAACGAGCCGTAGGCGGAGGTAATTTCGAGTAGTGTCAGGTCTGAAGCGCCCAATGCTAGAGCAGGAAACGGCCTTAACGGACTGGTAATCCCCATCTGTTTCGCTAACTTTAGAGTTCGGGTGATTCCTTCTACAACTCCTGTCTGTAGTTCTAATGGTGTCTCATTCATCAAACGTGCCATAGCTACATTGATCGATTTTTCAATAATAGTTCGAATGGTTACATCGCCAAAGTGAACCCCAACTCCACGCTTACTGTAATTTCTAGGTGCCCATCTTTCACCTGGCTTTCCCTCGGTGAACCAGGGCTCATCGGTCAGTACCGTAGCTGGTGTTGCTAACGAAGGTTGGCTAAACATGGCAGCAAGGACGATGGGTTTAAAAGCAGAACCAGGTTGTCTTTTAGCCTGCACAGCGCGATTGTAAAAATTGACCGTTTGTCTAGTCACATAATAATCACGACCACCCACCATCGCTTTGATGTATCCGGTCTGTGGCTCAATGGCAATTAGCCCAGCTTGCAAATAGCTCTTTATAGGATCAATCCCATTAGGAGCATGCTTGTTTTCATCGTAATTGGGTAGATCTGGATATTTGGTTTTGTCTTGGTCTAGTTCCCTCAAATGTTCGCCAACTGCTACATTCGCAACCTGCTGCATCGATATATCGATAGTCGTATAGGCTTTTAATCCTTGATTATAGAGTTGTCCTTTTAAACTCTCAATTGTTTTTAATTCACTATGTATATAATCCAAGAAGTGATAGGCACGGACCTGTTGGTTAGACCGCTCTAGTTTTTGCACCTCTAGCGGTTGTCGAATAGCGGATAGGTATTCGTCCTGCGTAATAAAATTATTATTACGCATCAACTTGAGGATGAGGTTCCGACGAACTTTGCATCTCTGTGGATTCCGAACCGGTGAATACCGAGGGGGTGATTTTGGAATGCCAGCAAGCGTGGCACATTCATGGATTTCCAGTTCAGAGGCGGGCTTACCGAAGTAGCTTTTAGCCGCTTCCTGCACGCCGAGTAGATCACGTGTTCCATAACGCCCCAGGTTGATGAAGTTGAGATAGCGCTCAAGGATCTCGTCCTTAGAATAATCGGATTCAATTCGAACTGCCAATAGCGATTCCTTGACTTTTCTCAGCCACAGTTTACGGGTGTCATAATAGATGTTGCGACTGAGTTGCATGGTGATGGTGCTGGCCCCATGCATTTGACCTGTTTTTAGATTATACAAGAAAGCTCCAAAAACACGGATGGTATCGATTCCCCAATGGGTATAAAAACGCTTGTCCTCAACAGCTAAAAAAGCCCACAGCAGGCTCTCTGGCATCTGGTTGAGTGTCACAATTTCACGCGCCGCTCCCCCTTGATCGTAGATCTCACTGATCAATTCCGGCTCCAACCGAAAACGGCTGATGTTTTTTGGCCCGGCTGACGGTCCAGACCGTAATTCTTGGATAGCAGAAATCTTTCCGTTTCGGATCTGTAGGGTTAGGTCCCGAGCGGATTGATCTGCTCTTGGATAGTGGAAGCCCCGGATAAATATCTCAATGGTTCCATTTTGTTCAGCTTCATCTAACGCAAGTGAATACTGACCTGGTGACCACCTCTGTTTCCTAACGTGAGTTGGTGGTATCTTTTCGTATTTCAGCCGATTGATCTTTTGCAACAGGAAATCGGCTGTATCACCTGTCTGAGCGGTGCAGACGGATGAATAGATCTCCAAGTGTTGCTTCCACGTATCGGCTCGTTGATAGTCGAGTTGAGATAAGTCGACCTCCTTTACCGACTCCCAGGCTGACATTACGACTCCCCCAATAGTCCCGGCTAGAAGGAAAAAAGAGACCATCCCTAAAATGGCCAAAATTTGGGTTAGGATCCAAATCACAGAGGCAATTGAACGTATTACTCCTCTCTGAGGGGAGACCACTTCTGCATGAATTGGGGCAGGTTGCATAGGTTGTTTCACTACCAAGTTTGCTTCAATACTAAAATTAACTGTATGGTGGAGGTTGAGTCACTTGATTGAAACCAAGTGGATCTTTACCACTAACGATAATAACTTTATGTCCTTCAAACAGTTGCTGATGGTAGACCTTGACTAACGGAACTGTGACCCGGATTGCCAAACCGATCCGACGATAATTCGAGGTATTGGCGGCCGAACGGTGAAGTGTCTGTTCATTGAACAGAAAGAACTGACCCGGTTGGAGTTCCATGTCGATAACTGGCTGGGTAGAAATATAATTAGGATCGGCCATCTGTCGAAACAGCATTTCCGGTGGGGCTTTGACGTGGGGAATTACCTGTTTATGTGCTCCGGGGACAATCTGAACGCAAGCGTTTTCAACGGTGACTTCATCTATCGCCAGCCAAGCCGAAATAGTAATCATCGGCTCAAGCGGCCAGTAGTGGAGGTCTTGGTGCCACGGGACTTCAGCCGCCCCTGGCTCTTTATTAAAAAGTGCGATCGCCAAAGGAGTAAATCTGGCCCGTAAATACAGGCCATCCGCTGAACAATTGCCGGATGAGAACAGAGGTCAAAAACCAGCCGACAATCCAGATGTCGAGACTGCTGGGAGTCGGCTTTAAATGGAGAGGCCGAGGTTAATATTTCGCTGATAATCTGCTGACGGATTGGCAACATCTGGTCGGGTGTCATAGCCTCAAATGGTCCTAAATACCCCTGCTGGCGAAAAGTCTCAATTTGTTGGTTAGTCAATTTATGCATATGAATTCTCTGATTAAACCTCTATGGACTAGAAGTTCACAAATTTACGCGCCAACTAAAAGTCAGTCGCTTGAGGCAAAAATCCCTACTCGATGAAATTATCATCCCCATGCTCAGAGTAGCAGCGGTGGTATTGAATCTACTGTAGTCGCCCCGAAATACCAGTTCTCCCAAGGAGGCTTAAATCCCGTATAAAGCCGGGCACCTCTAATCCCATAATCGATAGGATCGTCAGAGCCAGGTTGGTACACTAACCAGATATCAACAGTGGTATTGGCTTTGATTTCACCTAGGCAACGAATAATCAAGGGCATCCGAATTCCACCATCGTAAAAGAGCTGCTTTACTATGGGATGGGCCCGACCGTGATTGCTGCTAAGGTTCTGCTGTAACAGCTGATCCCGATTACTACGATGTTTATAGGCATCAGCGTTGGTCTGGTAAGTACCGGTAATAATAGCAAATTGGATAAGGGAGCAAACTGGGTAGGTGACAAAGGTATTTGTATGCTGTGTCCCTTCGATAACCAAACGATCCAGATTTAGAGTTTGTACTATTGGGACACCATAATAGAATGGCTAGATCAGGTGACAGATCTTCACCATAGATCCATGGAAAGTTGAGTTGAACCCTTGAGCCCGCATCAGAAATTGACCTCATACAATATGCTAATTCCTAACATGTTATTTTACCTCAAAACCTCTCTTTTTCAAAGGCCCTTACTCAACTACGCAAATCAGCACCTAAACATTGATCTTTGGCGGGATTGTTCCAAGCGCCCGGCATATTCTCGTTGCCTCTGCGTCTATACTGACTTTGATTCCGTAACGGAATTGCCATTCTCAGAGAAATAGATAAATTAACCTGAATTCGGGATTAAATGTAAGAAATTAAAAAAAAAAGATCCTCGGGCTTGTACGCCCTCACTCTTTTCTTCATAATTGTTGGACATCA
>Ga0208128_1000365_pt1 | contig 18869 bp, 13 predicted proteins | sample ETNtaG_35_FD_185758 | JGI IMG/M metagenome (GOLD analysis project Ga0208128, IMG submission 185758) | Marine microbial and viral communities from oxygen minimum zone, Eastern Pacific Ocean - ETNP201306PF51B (SPAdes) (version 2) | ecosystem: Environmental > Aquatic > Marine > Oceanic ... | reverse complement strand
CTTGCCGTTGGTACCGGTAATTCCGATTAGATCTAGATCCTCTGCGGGACAGCAGTACCAGTTGGCGGCAATCTGGGCCAGCGCGGATCTACCGTTAGCTACCTGTACATATGTCAAGTTGCCGGGGACGTCAGGAACTGTTGCTTCAGCGATGATCGCCGCCGGCCGGTTTGAGATTTCGGCTAACGCTAACGGTATGAATTGATGCGCATCAATTTTGACACCCTTGTAACAGATCCAAGCAACGCCCGCTTTAAGTTTTCGGTGATCGCTCTCTATCCCAAATACTTCCCGGTCTAATCGGCCGATAATTGACTTGGTCTCAACCTGCCGCAGTAAAGTCTCCAATTTCACTCTTATACAATTTCCTTAGTAGTTGCCCGACTGTGCAATCAGGCCAAAAGTTGGATGATCGGTGGAATCTGGAAAGCTCGCGGCGTCGGCGACTCGATTAGCGATAGATGTCAGGTGACGTAAAGTTTGGCCAGCGATTTTCTGGAATACAGGTGCGGCTACTTGTGTACTAAGTGGTGCACCTTGAGGTTCGTCGATAACCACAATAATCGAAATTAAAGGATCCTCAGCCGGTAGAAATCCGGCGAAACTGGCGATCACTTTTCCTTTGACATAGCCCTGGTTAGCAACTGCTTTTTGGGACGTGCCTGTTTTACCGGCAACTCTATAACCATCGACCTGGGCGTTTTGACCGCTTCCTCGTTCCGTCACCTGTACCAAGATTTCGGTGAGCGCCGTAGCTGTCTCAGGCGACATCACTCGCCGAATCGGTTGTGGATGAAAACGTTCAATTTCCTGATTACCATGCGTCAAAACACCAAGGGCAACGTAAGGTTGCATCAAAACCCCTTTGGTAGCAATAGTATTGATCGTATTCAACATTTGCAAAGGGGTTACAGAGATCCCCTGACCGAACGGAACCGTCGCTTCTGCGTATTCATCCCAGATACGGAGGCCGCGCAATGCCCCCTTTTTCTCAAACGGCAAATCTATCAATGTTTTTTGTCCAAAACCGAAGGCTTCAACATAATGGGTTATAGATTTATGGCCGAGCTTTTGCGCTGTTTTGACAATCCCGATATTGCTCGATTTTTGAATAATTTGGCTCAATGTTAACCAGCCGTTGGGTTTAACATCTTTAATGGTGTGGCCATTTTCCAGGTAATAAGGACCCATCTCACAGTACTCCATCGAGTCAGCGGTCGAGATCTGTTCGTTAATCACTCCGCAAGCCGTCACGATTTTAAAAACTGACCCCGGTTCGTATTGCATCCAGATGGCCATATTTCGCTTATACGACTCTGGACTCTGAGCATAATGGTTGAGATTATAGTTAGGATAGTTGGCCATAGCCAAAATCTCACCGCTTTTGGTGTGCATCACAACTGCAGTTCCGGTAGGAGATCTCCATTTTTTGCACCCTTCGAGTAGCGCCTGTTCTACTATGTGTTGGATATACCCATCAACTGTTAAGATAATGGTATGACCCCGATCCTCAGCCTCGATTGGAGATAAGATTGTAGAATTATTGTCCTCGACAGGGTAAGTAGCATCGGCGACGATATTATCAGTTTCATTAACTATGGTAGCATTATCTAACGGTGAAAGTTGACGATCATACTGCCTTTCGATTCCTTCGATACCGAGTCCTTCAAAGTTTGTTGCTCCGATGACATGGCAGGCCAGTTCGTTACTAGGATAGTGCCGCTTGCCATAGACTTTGTACTGAATGCCACGGAGTTGTCGTGTTACAAAGCGAATATCTTCTAGTTGAGAGTAGGGAATGTTACGTTGAAGCCAAATAAACTTTTTCCTTTTCTGATGAAGTTTAGAAATTAGTTCAGTTTCTGTAGCACCTACCACAGGTGCTAATTGGCGAGCGGCTCTTTCAGGTGAAGTGTCAAGAAAACTGGGGTCGGCCCAAACGGAAATCAAGTTTCGATTAATGGCCAAAACGCTACCATTTCGATCGACGATTTTACCTCTTTTTATTTGAGTATTACTGGTATGAGTACTAAATAGATTGGCTCTTGCTCTCAGTTGATCGCCATATAGAACTTCGATATACAGTAATCGAACTAACAACCCCCCTAAACTGAGTTGAATTAGGATCAAGGCATACTTGGCCCGTCTACATAAACGTGTCAAATCACTAGATTCTGTTTTGACTTTAACCATTCTCTAATTGCGTTTTTCTTAAGAAGAGTCATTACACACAACGTCTCTACTCTACTACATCTGGACAAAGGTGTAACGGCAATTGCCGCCACATCACGATTAACGCTGATCAATATAGAGCAGCTTAGGCAAATCAGCCGGTGGTACCATCTTCATTTCTGAGGCTAATTGATGGATTCGAGTGACGGCTGTCAGTTCCGTAACTTCTATCTCTAACTCGCTAATCTCGTTCATTAATTGGTTGCGTTCTCTATCTAGTTCGGCTTTCAAGTGGTGGAAAGTTCGGTTGTGATAGCTAGAGAACCAGGTATTCAATAGAGAAATAGCAACGAAAAAAATAAGAATTAGGTATGGAAAGGCATTGGCTGAGGTAGCCGATTGTGAATCGTAACGTAATCTATCCAGGGACATCGATCAACAAACATGAAGTAGTATCTATACCTATCCCCAATCAAGGATAGGTTTCATCATCTTATCAAGTAACTTGATGTAAGCAAGATAAACGTCGAGGGGTCGATTCAAGATTCAAGTTTGTCTGCTGAATTGATTGAGAATGAGGCTTTAAATCCGGATGGCTGCACGAAGTTTAGCGCTACGAGCACGTGGGTTTTTTGTGATCTCATCTGTAGTCGCTGTAACGGGACGTTTGGTTAAGATTTCAATCTCAGGTTGATGGTGACAGATGCAACTAGGAATATCGGGCGGGCAAAGACAGCGACTGGCCAACCGTCGAAACGCATGTTTGACCAATCGGTCCTCTAACGAGTGAAAAGAGATAATACAGAAACGACCACCGGGCTTTCTCAGCCTTTGGTATCCGCTCTCTAATAACAGTTTGAGGTTTTCTAATTCATCGTTGACAAAAATGCGAAGTGCTTGAAAGGTTCTGGTTGCCGGATGAAGCGAGGATATATGCGTAGACCTCCGATTCCGCCTGCGAAACTTTGATCTTGGATAGACAGAGGTGACTAAATCGGCTAGTTGAATAGTAGTATTAATCGGTTGTTGGCGACGATAGTCTGCAATTCGATGGGCGATTTTTCTGGACATTCGCTCTTCTCCGAATGTCCATAAGATATGTGCAATCTCCTCAGCCGGGGCATTGTTGACAATTTCACGGGCCGAGAGAGATTGGTCCGGATTCATCCGCATATCCAGTGGTCCTTCCCTTAAAAAACTGAATCCTTTTTCTGCTTGGTCGAGTTGCATTGAGGAAACACCTAAATCTACCAGAATCCCATCAAAAGTCTGATTGCCCAGTTCGATTGTCGATAGATCAGCGAAATTCCCCCGAATCGCTCGAAACCGGGAACCGAAGGTTGATAAACGGTCCGTCGCAATTTCTAACGCCATCGGATCTAGATCTAAACCGATTACTTGCGTGTTAGTGTGTGATAAAATTGCTTCGCTGTGTCCACCAGCCCCCAGGGTTCCGTCCAGGTATACACCTCCGGACAAAACTTGTTCTGGACTCCGGTCGGAGAGTTGTAGAAAGGCCATTGTCTCAGAGCAAAGTACCGGAATATGAGAAGACCGGGTACCCCCATCCGCATAATTACCAGGTGGCATCTATCAAATAACTCGCATTTCAGAATCGGCTTTGAACTGTAGTCTCCTGATCGCCTCTGATTTTACAGGAAATCGGCAAACGCCTTTTCTTTCCCTAGGAGAAGCGAAAGATGAACTGGCTCCACCGGTACGAGATACATCTGTCAGGTTGGCCTGATTGGGGTTGCACCTTGAAAGCCCTAACCCGATTATTCGATTATCGATTCTATTTTAGCTTATCCGCTGAACTCTAATCACTATACCGGATCTAAAGGGAGCACTAGATTTTTTCAGGTCGTGAACCGGATACCTATGAACTCTCAAGGACATCGGGGATCATAGTTTTCTGTTTTCATTCTAATTTTACACTCCCATACTTCCGTTCGGTTCAAAATAAAAGGTGAGAACTAATTGGACGTTGATAGATTACCCCGATGGCGGCCATCCGATCCAACATAGCCTGAAAAAGGCCAAACAGTGATTTGAGCCATTTCAGGTCAGTAATAATTTTCTGGCACTGGAAATGGAGTTGGTTGACATTATCTGGAAAGTGAGCAAAGCGGTGGTCGTGATCTTTAATCTGCAGATAGGTACTGGTCAGAATGTTGTTATGGATTTGTTCTTTCAATGGCTGATCGTCCAACAACTGTTGGACCTTTTGTGGGTGATTTCCCTGGATTACAAACTGGCTGTCGAACTGATAATCGCCACTCTGGATGACCAACCCGCCCAAAGATTTCGCTAAGTAACCAAACATCAGTGGCCGATAGATCTTCAGGCGCAGGTCTGATTTGACCGAAAAGGCAGCACGAATTCGAGTCCGTCGCCTGATCGAAATATCGCAGGCAATTTTCCATTCCCGGTAACGACAAACCACCATTCGTCTATGGCTCACTCCGATTACTTCGCCCTCCACTAATTCGGCCAGTTGTATCCACAATTGGTCTCGGTCTAAGCGCAAGCCGTTACTCGATGTAGCCGAGATCCCTTAATCGGCCTTCCAGGATCTGTTCCTCTTCCTCGGTGCTGTCTTGCATCGATAGGTGTTGGTAGTTAGAGCCGATGAGTAGATCCTCATAATGATTGCGATATAGCTGTGGATCGAGACAATTCAGATCCTTCCCGTCGGCTATGCTTCTGAGGACCGAGTGCCCGGACAACTCGTCCTCACGATAAAAAACATCGCCATCAGTGACAGACCACATTCTCCTGCCGTTCGGATCTCGGGGTAACTCTTCACCATCGACGGTCATGCGAGAGGTAACACGATAATGTGGCATCTCCAGATTAGAGGCCTTTAGAAAACCGACCCCATATAAACTATCTAGTTCGGTTAGTACCCAACGATTTTGTTGGCTAGTTTGCTCCGACGAATCCAGCCAATTTTGCCCGTAGCCGTCGTAGCCGGTTTCGATCCCGGCTAGAGAGGTTATGGTCGGAAAAAGGTCGATCATTGACACTGGCTGATCAGCCGGAAACGAAATCTGCTCCACACCAGGAATATTGGCTAGCAGAGGGACATGCGCTACATTTTGATGCAGGACATCACCGTGTGCCATCACTTCGGTATTAAACCCTTCGCCGTGGTCGCCAAAGATAAAAATTGCCCATTGATCCAGATCCAACAGTTTTAGGATTTCGACTAATAAAAATTCCTGAATATGGGTAACGGCTGCATAGTAGTAGCGAAGGGCTTCTTCGGTTTGCCCAGCCTTGACCATTGCGCCTAAATTGGGGGCATTGCGCACACCGCTTAGGCCGTAGCCACCGTGTGTATACCAGAAATGCAGAAAAGAGAACTTGGGTTGATCGGCAGGCGTGATTAACGATTCAATGATCTCTTCTAGAGAGCCCAAGTGTTGGCTTTTGGCTTGCGAATCCCGGGCCGTGATATAAGATTCAAAGTCAAGAAAGCGAAAAACCTCTGAACGCTCAGATCGACCGAAGGCGTGGTATCCTTCGGCTTCAAAAAGTTGAAACAGGTTCTGAACCCCGCCAAACATCTTAAGGTAAGTCTGACCATACAGACCATGCTCAAATGGATATAGCCCGGTGAACAAGGAAACATGCGAAGGCCGTGTAGCCGGCGCTGTGACAAAGAAGCGATCGGCCAGTGAAAAACCCTGTGTGAGTAGGTCAAACTTAGGAGTGTTGAAACTAGGATTGGTTCTGCCGAGTGCATCGTAGCGCCAACAGTCAATTGAGATTAATAGGAACTTTTGGATCTGTTTTGCCATCAAAATATCCCGGTAGGAGTTAATTTAGTCAATTAATCGTGCGTTATATTGCCGTGGCGTATGCAGGTAGCTAGAAAAGTACTGATCGTTGGTGGATTCTACCCGGTCCGCCGTATAGATGAAAATAGTATCGCGATAAGGATCGTACAGAATCACCTCCTCCCTATCATTGCCACAAACGTTAGCCGGGAAACAGTGGTACCAACCCATTTTACCACCGGAGGGTGGAGGCAAGCCTGGAAAGGTAACTACCTTTTGACCCGTTCCATCGTAAAGTGCCGCTGGACTGTAAATCAGGTCAGTACCCCGATCGTCCCAACAAATAATCTCCAGTCCGGTATTATTGGGTGACTCATCAGCTTGGAAACGGGACAAAATCTGCCCTCGATAATCCGCAATCAGCAGGTCTGGATGGTGACCATTATAACGAATTACTAGCTGCCGTCCCTCAATATCTGCGCATAACTTGCCGTAGCGGACCTCCTGCCCATGTGGCACCACCTCGTGCCCTAGCTTCAGCAGGTGTTGACCGTTTCTATTCAGCACCTGCCCACCACCAGACATAATGGCCGCGGGTTGATCTTCCCACTGATCAATCAGTACGGCATCCAGATGCAGACCTAAATCCTTTTCCCACAGCGGTGTACCATCGTTATCCAAACCAAAATGGCCACCATTAACCTCATCTAATTCATCACCGTCAAGATCGCCAACGGCCAGGATATAGGCCGCATGCTTGGAATAGGTGTACCAGCGACTCTCGTACTGCCAGAGGAGTTCCAACCGGTAGTTGAAGGCTAGGATATGATTACCCAGTTTGACCACGAAATCCTGAGCTTGTGAATTACCTGAAAAATTGGCCACCATTAACCGGTGGTGAACATAGTTGGATAGATGCAACTCGCCATCGATGTAGGCGTTACACTGTTCAAGAACTTCTGGCTTGGCGCGATGTTTGATTTCGCCTGTCTGCCCCTCCAGAATCAACAGTTCCATCTGCGACATATCCCACGGATCGGTGGCCGTGTTTCCGCTTAACAAATCGGTGTCAGCAAAGAGGCAGATGACTTCTGATTTCCCATCTTGGTCAATATCGTAAACCACCACTGGGCCGGGCCTACCGGGTGAAGTAGTCCTCAACTTATTGCTAGTTCTTGCTTCCATCGTTTCTAGATCTTTAACTCCGAAAGACCAGAGCGGTTGGCCTGCTAGGTCGAAGGCCCCGATAAAACAAGGCTTGATGCCAGCCAGCGATTTATAAACTACAAAATCGACCTGACCATCTCCTGTCAGATCGCCAATTCGAATATCTCCACCCCAGGCTTGGGCCGCCAAACCGTCAGCGGCTGGACTGTGTGATAGGAATAGCTCCGGAATATTGATTTTTTGGTATAGAACTGCGGACTTGTTCATAACGCTTTTGATCGTTTTTCAGAACCCAATTACGAAATAGTGAATGTTGAATTCTTTTTTCCTAAATTCTTCACTTTTACATTCCCGTTAGGCTTATTCTATCAAGCTTGTTCTGATTGGACAAGTTCTAATTTTTTCCCTATCAATGACAAGACCTTACTGAAGAAGGGAGAAGACCAAATTACTTCTCCTTATAACGGCAAAGATTTAATATAATGGAGCATATTAGTGGGCAAGTTTAAATTGTATTTAGTTTTGAAATAGCTTCTACTGAGTAACTATAAGATCTAATATAAAAGTTCTACATTCAACGGGTCTATGCTAATCCATAGGTTTGTCTCAAAACAGAAAGTTTGTTACACTCTGATTCAATCTGTGCAAATTAACGATGGCACGTTGCTATCGAGTATGCCTTAAATGCGCTTTACGACTAACCAGAAAAAAGCACACGATTTCAATCGCCACATTAGCTTCAGCGCAAGGGCTAGGTCAGGAAAAATCCGTTAATCACGTTGTAGTGTATAAATGTAACGTTATAGATCACTAAATGAAAATGACCTAAGAATCTTTTCTTAAACTCAAATCTAGTAATACCAAAAATATCGAAGTCTTTGTATTTGTTGAGTAAAGCTCTAGTAAACGCTTTGATATACTTTCTATAATCTGCTGCTGTTAGCTATCGAAGTTTCTCAGTATCAGAGCCATAGGTCAATGTTACAAAAATAATTTCATTTTCATCTGACTCTGCACGATCTAGTTTATTAACTATGTTTTTCAAGCCTTGTCTCGATCCTATAAGTAAAATCTGTAATTTCTTTTCCATCAGCACGAGGTCGAGCAATCGTATTAACTTTGCTGCTTTTCTTTTTTATTTCAATTTACGATGCGTTTCTAAATCTTGTAACATTGTACTCAATATCATCTTTTTCTCCATAATCAAAGACTCGTTGTGCCGATTTGATCTTATGACTTTGAGTTGCATTGAGTAGTATCTGTGCATTTATTCTTTGTCTCGTTTGGCTGTCTTGGCTGTCTTGTCTGTCTTGATAGAATAAAACTCATGGTAATATATTCTAAGATAATAATTGATCCCCTATTTACCACTAATTGATGCTGAATCTTCAGTCCAACAGGCTGTTAGTACAATGGTGTGTATGCATATGAGAACCCCCGGAACGTTTGGCTGTGGTGAGTGAGATTGTTGGGCCGGATTTGTTATGTCCAAATGATCTTTATTTTTGACCGCTCGGAACCGGAAGGCCAATTGCGTGGCATTGGGATTTGTGGTCTTTCCGTGGCACTTATATGAGCAGTGTAGGTAATTCAATCGAGGAAGCGTCCATTACAAATAGTTGGTTCTGGACGATGCGAATGCTGCAAATGGCTGCCTGTAGGTGATTCAAGGAAGCTATCGTTTGGGTGTTGTGGAGTATGAGGACGCGGGAAATGATGAGTGTTTGTTGCGAAAAAAGTGACTATGACCGACGAGATGAGTAAAAAGGCTATCTTTGTGGAAATATCAAAGGGGGCATTGTTTTTTCAATGCTTATTAGATTCAAGATGCATTATTGCATGGCAGTATGCCCAATACATCCAACCGATTTCGCCGAACGTGTATTGTGCATTGTATGAAGGCGACGATTCAGTCAATAGACTGTTTTCAGCTATGTACGGACAGGACCTGAGGAAAGCAGTTTGGATTAGGATAAAGCGTTGGGACGGACATTGGGCAAAAGAAGAGACTCATATGCTAGAGATTTCGCAAGTGGATTAATTGGAGGAAAAGATGAAGCCGAATATTTTGATTATGATCGCAGATGATGCGACCTACAATGATCTGACGCTTTATGGCGGGCAGAATGTGCAAACACCCAATATTGACCACTTAGCACAACAAGGATTAGTTTTTAATCGGGCGTATCTTCCTGTGGCGATGTGCAATCCCTGTCGAACGGCATTATATACAGGGCTTCATCCGGTGCGCAATGGTTCGTGCTGGAATCATTCGGCCGCAAGGCCGGGCACGAAGAGTATTCCGCACTATCTGGGTGATCTAGCTTATCGGGTGGGTTTGTGTGGCAAAAAGCATGTGGTGCCTGCGGAGAGTTTTCCGTTTGAAAATGTGCCGGGTATTGAACCCAGCTGCGTACATCCCGATCCTGAGTTTAATGTGGAAGGAATCCGTGAGTTTATAGGACGAAATACAGATGAGCCGTTCTGTCTTATAACAGGGTTGATTGAACCGCACGCACCGTGGACGGTGGGTAATCCGGGGCATTTTGATAAGGATACATTAAGGTTGCCGCCTTATATGGCAGACACGCCCGAGACACGTGAAGATTATGCAATGTATCTGGCGGAGATCGAAGTGTTAGACCAGGAGATTGGCGAGATTCTTAACGTACTGGATGAAACGGAACAAGCAGATAATACGCTGGTTATTTTCACGTCTGAACAGGGTTCTCAGTTTCCTGGCTGCAAGTGGACGAATTGGAATACAGGGATTCACACAGGATTTGTTGTTCGCTGGCCGGGGCAAGTTTCACCTGGACGAACGGATGCGATTATTCAGTATGAAGATGTTGTGCCAACATTAATCCAAGTCGCCGGTGGTGATCCTAAGACAATGGATTTTGATGGGGTGAGTTTTTTGCCAGTGCTTCAAGATAGATCAGGAGATCACCGCGAGTATAGTTATTTTGTACATAACAATATTCCTGAAGGTCCACCTTATCCTATTCGGTCTGTAACGGATGGTACGTATCACTATATTCGGAATCTCGCACCAGATGCGATTTATATCGAGAAACATTTGATGGGGCAGAATAAATGGCATCAGTATTGGCCGACATGGATTGTGGATTCGACGTTTAATGAACACGCGCGAATGGTTGTGAATCGATATATGCATCGCCCAGCGGAGCAGTTGTATTGCATGGACGATGATCCTTATGAAATGACTAATCTAGCGGATGATCCAGAATACACGAAGGAGAAAAAACTCCTATCGGCGGAACTTGATCGATGGCTGAAAGCACAAGGTGATCCGGGGGCTGCGATTGATACTGAGGAACAGTGGCAAGCGGCTAAAGAGGGGCAGCATTTTGAGCGACTGGTGTAGATTTTTAGAATCAGTAGGAGCCGTCTTATTGGTTGCGTTTGAGAGTATGTTTTGTGATGAACTCCCTAGAAGGCGTAAGTGCGGAATTCCAGACCACCGATCGAACGGTTTTGGCACAGATACTAATGGAGGAAACGATATCATTGGAGATAATTAGCAGAATATTAAGGCGTTGATCCTCAATACAGGTTACTCCCACGGATGGAGGATGATCTTCGTACTCTGTTGTAACGCGGAAATTTCCATCGCTTGCTGAGTTCTGCTCATTGTTAGGGTGTGATTGACTAGTAGATCTAACAACAGCGATTTTTGAGCCACCTTTAACAAAAATGGAGATAAGTTTAGATTGTAGTGCCAAACCCCCATCAAGGTCAGCTCTGTAGCAATGAGATCCAGACTAACTCGAAGTGGTGTTTCTTCTCCGCACTGTCCGACAAAAGCGACCTGTCCACTCCGACTAGTTGTATCAATACACAAGCGATGCGCCTTGATCTGCCCCCAACAATCCAGTGCGGTATCGCCACCAATTCCATGAGTTGTTCTAAGGCTCTATCCTCAAATGGATTGACAACAGTATCCACACCCATTTGCCGTGCACGTTCCATTCGCTACGGAGTTCCTTCTACCGCGAACACCCTTGCTTCACGAAATTGGGCGTTGGTAATTGCGCCCAAACCGACGGGACCAATTCCTATAATGTAAGGCTGTGCTGAATGAATCCACCCCTATCTTCTCGAACGCACTGAAGGATGCTCCTAATGCACAACAAGCTAACGAGACTCGATCGTAAGAGATATCTGCTGGAATCTTGGCAACATCCATGACGCTTTCGAGATGTGCTGTGCGATAGTGGAGTTTCCGTGTTCTGATCCACTAAAGTGGGCAAAATTATAGTTGTGCAAACAGTGTATGTAGTCACCCGCGATACAGAGCAAGCATCTATTACAAGGGTATTGTGGCATAATCAAATCACTACCCGGTCTTTACGACCCTACCCGGTTGCGCGCCTTGACCACTTCACCCGCACCTTCATGACCTAGGAATCCGGTTTTGTGACCATGCTCAAAGGCGTAATATTCGGTACACATCGGGGAGGCATGGATCTTGACCACAGCCTAATCTCCTTTGGCCCGTGGATCTGGAACTTCGATCAGTTCTGCCTGCCGATGACCTGGAATAATTGCTTTCTGCATAAAAAGCCTTCATCATTACAACATGAAGACAATAAAAAAAGGTGACACGCCCGGGAGGGCGTGTCACCTTTTTTTATTGTCTTTGCGCTAAATTGAGCTAACTAAAGCTACTTATTCTTTACCTTTGGTTGTAAATTTGACAGTGCCACCTTCGAGTGCATTGCCAGCAGCATCTTTGACACCACCAACGGTAATGACGTAAGTCGTTTCATTGGCCAACGTTTTACCCGCTAGCAGGGTCAGCGTTACTTTCTTGTCTTCCCACTTAGCTTCGGTTCCAAGAACCTCGCCACCTTCCGGCTTCAACTCAGCTGTGCCTTGGCCAACGGCCTCGCTAAATTCAAGGGTGATGCCTTTTTCGTTGAGTGGTGCCGGATCGACATCTTTGGCACCGTTTTTGACATTACCGCCAGAAATCTTGGGTGCTGTTTTGTCTGCAGCTTTCAACTTATAGGCCAACGCTACAGGGCCACCAGCTGAACCGTCTTTGTTTGTCCAAGTAATACTCAAATTGGCAGCGACTGGAATAGTCCAGTTCTTCCCACTTCCCGTAGCCCCGGCAACGGATTCGACAGGTTGATCAAAGGCCAACGCAATTGTTGCATTGGCAGCAACTTCACTGCCCGCTGGCGGTGTTGCCGTGACGGTTTCTGCTACGGGGTCACCCTCTTCTTCATCACCACCACCGCAACCAAGGGAGAACGCGGCTATTAAAACAGCCATCATTAGCGCTAAAGCTCTCAAAGTGTTTTGCATCTTTTTGCTACTCCTTAACAAAATACAAATAGTTTTAATCGAAGCGAAATCGTTAGGTTAATATGTCTGTTCTCAAGCTGGAATTGCCCGGTGGACCATGCCCTTGAGAACTCTGAATTGCCTTATTGTAAAGCACCATAAGAATTTCGTTGCATAGTCTAACAAAGTTAGTTAGCTTTGTAAAGGTAAAACTTCAATTTTTTTTTAGAAAATATCTTTTCGCCCAGGGCACATCAAAATTAAGACCTAAAATAGATCCATTTGTTCACCTTGAACATAGGTTGCCTGAAACTCTGGAGTGGAGTCGGATTTAGTAAATGCTTCCACAAAATCAGCTAATCCTTCAACTGGTGCCGCGACAGCACCAGACTTTATCAATTGTCTCGTGCCCACGGCCATTAGGTGATCCCGATTGCCCCAATCGATGGCACAGACAAATCGATCTTGCTCTCGGGCAAAAGCTGCAGCTCTCATTGCACCGCCGCTTGCAGCAGACTCGACCACAATTGTAGCCAGGGACAATCCACTGATAATCCGGTTCCTAACGGACAGGTTAGCTGGCGATGGAACAGTCGGGAAAATATGCTCAGAGAAAATAGCCCCACTTTGATAGATCTGCTCTGCTAACCGCTGATTTTCAGGTGGATAAATCGACATTAGATCATTTCCCAAAACGGCACAGGTTAGCCCTCCGTTGGTTAAAGCCGTTAAATGAGCGGTTGTGTCAATCCCTTGTGCTAAGCCACTTGCAATAGTGTAATCTGCTTGAACCAACAGGGTTGCTAACTCTAGGGTAACACGAATCCCTTCTTCGGTCGGTTCGCTACTACCGACAATGGCAACCGTTGGTTTTTGGATTATCCTTGGGTTACCCCGGCAAGCTAAAACCACTGGCGCATTTGAGATTGGCTTCAGCTGTTCTGGATAGGTGGTATCTTGGAGGCAGATGATTTGGATCCCTTGCGACTCATACCACTCGATATGCTGGTGTAGGTCTGCTAACCCGATCCTGGCTTTCAGTACTTTTGAGGCAAGAAGTGGATCAAACAGTGGCAATCGTGAGATTTCAAGTAGATCTGCTTCAAAAACTTTTTCGATTGTTCCAAAACGCTCTAACAGATAGCGGATGCGGACTGGTCCAATCCCCTCAACAGATGCTAAGGCCAACCAAAACTCCTTGGCTGTTTCTGGTAGCTTTGCCGAAGCCGTTTCCATCTTAGTTGTCAGAACTCTGTTGCGTCACCACTTGGGTTACTTGATCGAATTGTGGTTTCAACGCCGGATAGAGATCTCGATAGATCTGGTAATATTGATTGTAAATCTCCACATTCTCGGAAATCGGTTGGGTACTAGAGGTAATTTCAACCATCCGGTCGGTGGCGGATTCAACACACTGATAGACGCCGGTTCCAACGCCAGCCAGAATAGCAGCACCAAAGGCCGGACCTTCAGCAATATTAATGGTTACGACCTCCGCTTGATAGATGTCAGCCTGAATCTGCCGCCAGAGTGGAGACCGTGCTCCTCCGCCTGTAGCGTAGATCTGAGCCACCGTGGCACCCAGATCCCGAATCAACTCCAGCGAATCTCTCATGCCGTAGGTCACCCCTTCCATTACTGAGCGAATCAGATGCGACCGTTGATGACGCAGAGTCAAACCGAAGAAGTTGGCTTTAGCGTTAGCGTCGGCGTGCGGGGTTCTTTCACCGGTCAAGTAGGGCAGAAAAATTAGGCCTTCACTGCCGACCGGTGCAGTTTCTGCTTGTTGACCTAGAATTTCATAGGGATCTACACCTGCTGCTCTGGCCTCCGCTACTTCTCGATCGGCAACTGTATCTCTAAACCAGCGGTAAGCTCCTCCGGCTGATAGCATCACCCCCATGATGTATGATTTATTTGGAACTGAGTGGCAAAAACTATGCAGCCGAAGGTTAGGGTCGACTTTAACCTCGTCGCTGTGTGCTAAAACGGCACCAGAAGTCCCCAAACTAGCTGAAACACGTCCTTCCTTGACAATGCCGTTTCCGACTGCACTGCAAGCGTTATCGGCGCCACCGCCTACAACCGGTGTACCAGCTTGTAGGCCTGTTAGTTCCGCTACCTCCCCGGTAATCTGACCGCAAACATCAACTGATTCGTAAGTTTTCGGTAGGAGATCAGAATCGATACCGAGTAGATCTAATACAGGTTGTGACCACATCCGCTCTTTGACATCGAACAGCAACGTGCCGGCAGCATCTGAAACCTCCGTGGCAACTTCACCTGTAAGACGAAACCGGATATAGTCTTTGGGCAAAAACATGGTCGATGTTTGTTGATAAATCTCGGGTTCGTGCTCTCTTAACCAGATTACTTTCGGTGCTGTGAAGCCCTCCAAGGCAGGATTGCAAGTGCTCTGTAGCAGCAAGTCTCGGCCAATGGTCTCAGTGATATAGTGACATTGATCTGTGGTTCGAACGTCGCACCACAGAATTGAGGGGCGCAAAACTCGATGGTTTTTGTCCATCACTACTAAGCCGTGCATCTGGCCTGAGAGTCCAATCCCTTTGATAGCTGTTTTATCAACTCCGGACTCTGCTACAACCGTCTTGATGGTTTTGATTGTCGCTTGCCACCAATCTTCCGGATCTTGTTCGGCCCACTTAGGTTGGGGAGTGTGCAACGGATACTCTTCCAGGGCACTGGCCTGCTGATGCCCATTCTCATCGACTAAAATGGTTTTGGTGCCTGTGGTTCCAACGTCAATTCCAATTAAATAAGGCATATAATCTCTCCATTCGGCAATCTAGCAATCTATTGTTCTCGAATTGGTCAATTCGACATTTGCTCCAGCCGTTTTAAGATCTGCTCCAGTTGATCTAACTTCTGTCCATAAACAGACCAGCTACCAGCCCTTTGTGCCTGGATAGCTTCCTTAAAACTGGCATTGGCTTGCTTGACTAATCGCACGTATCCCTGAAAACTAGCATCTGCCCCTTCATCATTACCCGTCATCGTCGAATTGGCAGGTGATATTAGAACCGATTCAGTTGAATCGACTAAGTCTGTAGCTTCAGCCAACGATAGCTCTGTAATATTAAAGAGTTTGCGTAAAGCGTGGTCTAGTGTCTCGCCCCATTCCACCTTTTCCTTGTAGCCGACGACCACACGTCGCAACTCTGGAATGGCAGAATCCTCGTTTTCGGATTGGATATAGATCGGTTCCACATATAAGAGTGAATCGCTGATCGGGATTACCAAAAGGTTCCCCCGTAGCACGCGCGAACCTTGGGTGTTCCAGAGGCTAATTTGCTGCGAAATATCGCCTTTTTGATCGATGAAACTTTCGACCTGCATCGGTCCGGAGGCTAACTTCCCTTTTGGGAAACGGTACAACAACAGTTGCCCATAGTGCTCCGGGTCGCACCGGGCGGCCATCCAGGCGGTCAAGTTGGGTTTATCTTTGGGTGTAAATGGGAGCATTAATACAAACTCCGCTTTTTCTTCGCCCGGTACTTTGACAATCACATAGTAGGGTGCTACCTCTTGTGTATCTACCGACGCTGTCTCCTGAACCGGCATGGTCGGGGCCAACCCGAACTGAGAAGGCGTGGTTGGTGCGGATGTTGTCCGACGGGCCGAACGACTGTAAATTTCTTGCCCAACTTGCCACTGATCTTCCTTAGCGTAGAAGGTGGTCGGATCTTTCATATGATAGTCCAAATAGGCTTTGGCTTGAATCGAAAACAGGGTCATCGGATACCGGATGTGGTGTCGTAGATCTGTAGGCATGGCAGAGATCGGCTTCAGTAAATCAGGGAAAATCTGCTTATAGCCGACAGCCATTGGATCGTCTTTATCATCCATCAGATAGAAGTTGACTACACCATCGTAGGCATCAATGGTAACTTTAACCGAGTTGCGAATATAGTTTCCCCACGGCTTTTCACCGGGGTTAGTCTGTAAGCGTCTAGCTTGCCGAATTCCTTGCCGTTCCGCAACAGCCGCTCTAATCCCGTGTTGCATTGGTGTGGCATAGGGATACAGGTAGGTCGTGGTGTAAGCGTCGATCATCCAGACCAATCGGTCACCGTGAACCACTAAATACGGGTCGCGGTCATAATGTAAAAAAGGGGCAATTTTCCTGACTCGAGACAGAATATTACGGTGGTAAAGCACCCGGCTTTTCGGCGTAATGTGTCCTTTCAGAACAAACTTGATCTCATTATTAAACTTGATGGCATAGATAATTCTTCGCCACAGAGAGGACAGTTCCACACCACCTTTTCCTTGATAGGTATATTTTTGATACCGTTGTTGGTCCAGTGGATAATCGAACTCCAGACCCTCTTTTTGGCCCAATGTCTTATTACCGGTCGGATGCGTAATCACATAATGCTCACTCTGTTTATTATTGTAGAAACCGGCTTCACCGTAATAGATTCTAGGTTCAAAGTCGGTGCTAAACCGGTCAGACCACTCTGATTCGAAGTTGATTGGGTTAATATCACGAATGTACATTTTCGGTTTACCGTTGTCACTGATGTCATCACTATCGGTTTCAGAGACGGGGCTCATCACCACCCCATAGCCGTGCGTATAAACGTAGGTACGTTTGAACCAGTCTCGTCGGATCTCTGGCATATCGTCGATATTGAGTTCTCGTGCCGATAGCATGACCTGTTGCAGGCCATCTTTCATCCTGTATCGATCGACGCCAACCCGGACAAAATCGTATTGGGGGCGAAGTTCTTGCAACTGCCGATAAGTTCGACGCAATGGTCGCCAGTCCCAGAGACGGATATTGCGTATTACCTGCTGATTAACAGTTTCGTAAATCTGATCGTAAGAGAGTGCACTAGCGAGCGGATACTCCTTTTCAGTTACGGTGTCGTCTCCTAAATTATAAGCTTGAAGGGTTGCTTTGATATTGTAATTAATATATTCTGTTTCCAGGTCTTGGGCATTGGGGTTAACCCGCAACTCCTGCACGAAAGAGGGATACATATTACCTAAAACCCCGACCAGTAGCAACGCCCCCAATCCACCTAAAGCGTAGCGAGTTGGTTTGAAAAAGAGGCTGATGAAAAAGGTTAAACTGCTGACAACTGATAGCCCCATCATAATACGAAGCAATGGCAAGCGGGCGTGAATAGCCGCGTAGCCACTTCCACCTTTAAAGTTTTTGTTATTCACCATATAGAGCAGATCATACATCATAAAGCGGTGTTGCCAAGCGTAGATCACTAACGTTAAGCCAATTAGAATAAACAGATGGGCTTTGACTTTCGGCGGCGGTTCTAATTGATTACGATCACTGAAAAGTGCCCCGTGAAAAAAGTAGATCACGCCTGTGATCAACGTCATTAGGAAAAATAACCCTAATAAGCTACCACAGATAAAGCGTAAGAACGGCATCCGAAAAATATAGAACCCAACCGGTTTGTTGAGGATCGGATCGTAAGTGGGGGCTAACAGGATCGCTTTGCTTAAGTTTAGATTCTCAACAGACCGATCCAAGGAGATCTGAGCTGTATCGACCGTGGTTTGGATCTTTTGGATAGTAGCTGTTTCCGTAGTCTGATCTGTTTTAATCTTAACTGAGTCACCAACCAGCATTCCTTTGGCTTCAAAATCGGCTCTTGGAATTGTAATCGTATTTCCGGACGACGGTTGGCTCAACCTGGTAGATGAGTGAAAGTCGATTGTCTCGACATCGAAGTAGCGCAGAAAAATCTCCCATCGATCGCTGGCTGAGTAGCCCGATAAAGCACTATAGGCACAAGCTAAGAGAACTAAACCTGCGTAGACCAGTTTTCGTAGATCGAAGTCCAGCCCACTGCCAAGCGGAAAGGCATCCAGAATTTCTGGATTGAATCTGGACGGGGCTAAACGCCATATCAGATAGAGATTTCCCAAAGTCAAAATTAAGAAAATCAGCCCCACTAACCCTCCGACGAAGATCCGGGTAAGCAGAATTTTGCTATAGATGGCATCGTAACCGACCATCTGAAACCAAAGTAAATCGGGATAGATCCTGACTAAGGCTGAAATTAAACCACCCAGGATGGCAATGATAACTAGAAAGCTCAAACTTCTAAAAATGCGCTGGTCCATATTTATTTCACTTTTCCCTTTCTTGTTAGTGAAAACTCGTCAGTAAAGCAACTCAACATGACGTTCTAATCCCTGCCATAACTCGATTTTGACAATTTGATAAACAGGTCTAAAAGGCTTGTCCTAAGCCGAAATGGTAAATAGGTTTAACCTCAATACTTCGCAGATCTGTCCTTCTAGCTACTGCGAAATCGAGCGAAAAATAGCCTAACCGTAACCGCAACCCAATTCCAAGTGAACCTTTGATGTCGTTGAGGTAATAGCCGTTTCTTCCTCGTTTGAGAGGTTGGTACGGGTTAGCCTCATCAAACT